>Ga0209091_10000008_pt1 | contig 237666 bp, 203 predicted proteins | sample ArcticOcean_MG_C_6_FD_187438 | JGI IMG/M metagenome (GOLD analysis project Ga0209091, IMG submission 187438) | Marine microbial communities from western Arctic Ocean - ArcticOcean_MG_CB8_128 (SPAdes) (version 2) | ecosystem: Environmental > Aquatic > Marine > Oceanic | place: Arctic Ocean...
CCTCCACCAAAATATCCATATGCAAATGCGAGATTAGAAATTCTGTCCATTTCATCGTCTTTACCCATATGAGGAAGTAAAGCATTGTAAAATACGCCAGCACCATTGAGACCTATATTTGCTAAAACAAACATTACCATCAACCATATCCATTGAGTACTAATAGGAAGGAAAGGCGCTGCAAAAAGTAAGAAAGTAGACCCCGCCCCTACGTAAGTTAGGATTTTTAACCACCATATCTTAATCGCACGACGATCTGCAATTACTCCCAATGAAGGACTGACAAGAGCCACCAAGAGTGCAGCTCCTGCAACAGCAAATGACCAAATTGCGTCACTGGACATAGATTTACCAAGAATCGTTGTGGTGAGACCATTTGCTTCTAAGAATAATACACCAAACCAAACCGGCAATATTGCTGTAGTGACGCTTGTCTCAAATGCAGATTTACCCCAGTCATAAAATGCATATCCTCTTACTGCTTGCGGGTCTGATTCTCGGTCTAGTTCAATTGTGCCTGACATGTCAATACCTGTACCCCGGTATACGTACTAGGGTTTTAGTATTGGGGCTTATTCAATGATAAAATGATGAGAGTTATGTGTAATAGCAAGGTGCGTTAACTAATGGACGATGGAGGGGAGTGGCGTCAACCTAGAGAAAATACGATTGAGGCTTTATCCTATGGCATACAGGTTAGCGATGGAGTAGAATTTGACCTAAGGTTGACAAAAGATAATCACTTAGTATTACATCATGATTCAAAAACTGAAAATGGAGAATATCCCGAATGTATGACTTTAGATGAATTACCTAATTTTATCCGGCCGATAGAAGATTTGTTAGATGATACACACTTCATAAGAAGGTTAACTGAAGAGGGAGCTTTTGCATGCATTGAATTAAAACCACCTCATCCATCAAGCGGTAAAGCAGGAGGTTGGATAGGAGGTAAACATAGGAAAGAACACATGGTAAAAATGATTCAATATATTGAAAAAAGCCTTGACCCACTCGATATCCCTGAAAGCAGTAGTATAATATATTCTTTTGAACCTAAGTTGATTTCAGCAGCAAAACAAATTGATAGCAAACTTAAATTTAGTAGATTAAGACCTTATATTCGACAATGGGGGAATTGGAAGACACAAAGAATAACCGCTGCACCTTCATTTTTAATAAGTTCTTTACCCAGATTATTAAATAAACAACGTAAAGAAGGTTCGCCTATGCTTCCTTGTTCGCTACAATATCTAAGAGGAATAGAAAGCAGAATAAATTTAGGATTATCTGTCGGACTTGAAGGCCCTAGATTGAAAAGATTAAACAAGTATAGAAGAGGATATCCGATATATGTATGGCCTTGTGACACAGATATAGAAAGATTACTATTAGAAGCCGGACTTACTGGGATAACTGATAATTTATCCCCTTATTCGACCACTTTAAAAAATGGATATCCGAGATGGACAAAACCTGCTACTAAACCATTGACTGATGAAAAAAAGGCTGAACTGTATGCAGTTCCAGAGGAACAACATGAATCTATTCTTTTGGAATTCAGAGATGAGATATCTCCATGGCATGAATTATCAGATCAAGAAAGAAATTTATTCATAGAAAAATGGAGGAAAAAGTGGTCTTGGGAGAGAAGTTTGAACACCATATTAGAGGAAACTTCTGCAACTAGCTTACCTTGGGAAGTACCACGGATAATAGGCCATAGAGGGGCAGGAAAGACCCATAGTGCTTAAATTACAGCCTTCTTTGAGGTTGATTTTTAGCTATATATTTAGGCCTATAAATTGGAGTTCCGCGGCCATCTCTAGCATTTCTTTCATCCATTATTTGAGCACATATTCCTGCTACTCTGGACCAGCCAAAAAATGTAGTATAATAATCAGGTTTTCTAAAGCCTACTGAATGCAGAAGACTCCCGCTTGCTAAATCTACATTGGGATAAGGATTACTTATTTTAGGTATTTCTTTTAATATATTAGGAACAACTTCCCTTAATGATTTGGCTATTTTGAAGTTTGAATCTTCTGGACATACTTCTGAACCCAATTCAATTAACAGCCTTGCACGTGGATCTTCGGCCCTCAATACCCCATGTCCAAAGCCATATATTGGACGGCGGGCAGCTAATTCCGCACGCACGAATTTCTCTATTTTAGCATGATCTGAAGTTCCAATTCTTTGAATGAATTCTAAACAAGATTGGTTTGCTCGTCCATGCAGGGGACCGGATAATGCATTCATAGCACTAGATAGAGATGCATAAACAGATGCCCGGCCCGAGGCGACTGCTTTTCCTGAGAACGTAGATAAGTTGCCACCTCCATGATCCATATGAAGAATGAAAAAGAATTTTAGGACGCGTTCCATTTTTTTTGCTTTTTCGCCATTAACGCCTAGCATGTGAACAAAGTTTTCAACCAATCCTAACTCAGGCTTTCTAGGCCTTATTTCTTCTTTCTTACCTCCTCTAAGGAGAAAAATTCTGGCCATTAGTTCAGGCATTCTAGCTATTAAATTCATAGAGTCTATTTTTACATCGCCAGTAGTTTCAGCGGCACCAAGAGCCATTATTCCTATTGATAGCCAATCCATAGGATGGCCACTACCTGGAGTTAATGATTCTAGAACTCTAAGTGCACCTGTTGGCATTTCTTCAGCTCTATGAGTGAGTTCGGCCCGGAATGCTTCAGATTCTTCTGGAGTTGGCAGGTGTTTGTGAAGTAGGAGAAAGACTACATCTTCTTCTTCTAAATTTGCTAAATCCCCAACTGGGTAGCCAACGTAATGAACTCCTTCCAATGGATCAACGTAAGATGTTTGACAAGTCCCTACTGGCATCCCTCTCATACCTGAATCAAGATGATTTGTTTTGATTGTAAATAATTCTTCTTCATCGGTCATGGAATCTCAGAATCATCTCTGATAGAGGTTTGGTGATAATATCTCCTATGAAGAATAACATAACTACCTTGATTAATCTCAAATTAAGCCTATTCGTTGGCCACATCGCTCGAAAGCGGATAATACTATGTCAAGGTCATCACGCGATATCCCTGCGGACATTTGTGTTCTGACTCTAGCCTTATTTTGAGCCACCATTGGGAAAACAATCGCTCCGACCATAACGCCTTCTTTTCGAAGTTCTTTAGATAAGTTCTGAGCAATAATGCTTTCACCACACATAACTGGTATTATCGGAGTTTCGCTGACTCCAGTATCAAAGCCTAAAGAGTTTAATTCTTTAAGGAAATAATTTGTATTATTCCACAATTTTTCCACATGTTCAGGTTCTGACATTAAAACTTCAATTGCTGCTTTTTGGGCTGCTGCTACGCCAGGGGGTTGACTTCCCGATAATAACCAAGATCTGCTATGATTTAGTGCATGATTCCTAACATCCTCACTGCCTGCCAATATACCTCCTTGCACACCTAGGGCTTTTGAGTAAGAACCAACTTCAAAATTTACCCTTCCTTGTAAACCAAAATGCGAAACTATTCCTCTTCCTCCCCCTAGAACACCTTCTCCATGGCAATCATCAACGAATATCATGGCATCATGTTCTTCTGCTAAATTTGTTATTTCATCAAGCGGTGCGATATCTCCGTCCATACTAAAGACACCATCGGTAATTATCAATTTTCTATCAGAATTTTTATTATTATTGAGGACATTTTCTAATGCCCCCATATCATTGTGTTGATAAACGGCCCTAGATGCTTTAGTAAGTCTAACTCCATCGATAATTGAACCATGATTCAATTCATCGGAAATTATTACATCATTTGGACCAGTGACGAGTGTGGGAATAAGCCCAACATTAGTTGCATAACCTGAAGAATAAATTAATGCTGCCTCTACTTCTTTAAATTCTGCACATACTTTTTCAGCCTCCAAATGTAAATCAAGAGTTCCTGCAATTGCCCTAACTGAACCTGAACCAGCACCGTATTTTTTGGTCGCATCTATTGAAGCTTGGACAACTTTTGGATGGGTTGTTAAATTCAAATAATTGTTTGCTGAAAGCATAATAATTTCTTTTCCATCCATCATACATCTTGAATCGCTGGCAGATTCTAAAGTTGGAGGATTCCAATCTAGACCTTGTGATTGAAGTTGTTCATATCTTTCGCGCATCCACGACATGTCAGCTACCATGACATGCAAGCATGGATAGAGTTCTTTGCTCCATCGGAAGATTCGTCATAGAATGATGAATGAATTTAATTTATGATAGCCCTCCCCTGTATTGTGAAAAGTGAATCAATAGAAGTTACAATTCTTGGGATTGCACAAGATGGAGGAGTCCCTCAGACTGGATGTTCATGCGAAAATTGTATTGCTGCGCATAGTAATTATAATTTAAAAAGAAACTCTGTTTCGTGCGGAATAAAGGGGAAAGATGGGACTTTTCATTTAATTGAAGCAGGCAGAAATATTGCTGACCAATTAAATTTATGGTCAAAAATGATGAATTATAAAAAAATTCAAATCCCCGATACAATAAGCATAACGCACACCCATCTTGGACATATAGAAGGATTAGGACAATTCGGTAAAGAAGTAATGAATTTAAAAGAAGTTCCTTTTTTTGCAAGTAAATCTTCTATTCAGGCTTTGAGGAAAAGGGAGTTATTATCTCCTTTTGAATGTGAAATAATAGAATCTAACATAGCATTCTTTCCTTCAATAAGATGCGGTTTCGAATTAGAATTCATAAAAGTCCCTCATAGAGATGAGTACGCAGATACTCATGCAATTATAATTAGAGGTAGTAATAATGCATTATTATTCTTACCGGATCATGATGATTGGAGAGATACATTGGAAATGCATAATTGTAAATCCATAAGAGAATGGTTTAGTAAACTAAAAATTGACTATGCACTAATTGATGGCACATTTTGGGATAAAAATGAATTAAGAGATAGAGATATGTCCAAAATACCCCATCCAACAATTAGTGAAACCTTAGAGATGTTAGGAGAGCGTACGGATGATGATATTGAAATATATTTCTTTCATCTTAATCATACCAATCCGGTACTAAACACATCTTCAAAAGAGACAGTGCGAGTTATTGAGTTAGGATGGCAAATTTTAACCGAAGGTCAAACGTTTACGTTATGAAGGAAAATGCCGAACCTTATGAGGGAGATTTCTTTGACTTCCCCATGGAGCTGCGAGGCGAGGTTTCTAGTGGCCTAGGGCGCGCCCATATTTTCATGGCTCAAAAGCACTATCAAGACCAATTTAAAGCAGTTTTAGAGAATAGTGCATGGCCCGGGACATTAAATGTTGACTTATTTCAAGATAGTGTCGATGGATATAATATATTAAGAATAATTTCAGGCCTAGATAAAGGAAACTCACAAGATGGTCCAGAATCTCATAGGATACATGGATTTGAAAGAGATGGGAGGTCATTCGGAGGGGCTACTGCTTTTCGAGCTAGAATTTCAAAAGAGGGAGAAAAGTGGATTGATTGTGCCGTTCTTATCCCCGATTTAACTAGGCATGTAAAAACCGCGGAAATAATATCACCTTCATTTCTTAGAGAAAGTATGCCTTGTAAAGATGGTGAAGAAATTTACATTAATCTAATTTGATTCTAACTAACCATTCTCTTTCTAAAAATGCTGAAGTCTCATACCTAAGTAATGATAACCATCTATTATATTCTCTTTGATCTGCCGGCCTTGGAGTAAAAAGTGTTGCATCCGGAAAACTAGAATCAATAATTTCGTCAATTTCATCGTGGGATATAGACCATAATATCAAACCATCAGAATTTGCCCTACCAAAATCCACTGGGATGTGCGGATTGGAAAGTGCTGATTGTAAAGCATCTAAACTTATACGGCCAGAAACTACTCCTGCAATTGCAGATGCGATTCTTCTTACTTGATTCCAGAGAAATGCCCTTGCTTTTACAGAAATTCCAATTATATTGCCATTTGAATCAACCCAAGGCGTGCATTCATCAATAATTCTATCAGGATTTAAGTCACCCTCTAGCTTACATAAATTAGTAAAATTATTCCTACCTTCAATTATTGAACAAGCAGATTTCATTAATTCCATATTAGGATTTAGCGGCCATTCTTCGACCGAACCTAAGCGGTAAAGATAATGCCTAGAATTAGCTTTCCTACTCCTAGTAGATTGGGGAACTTTTTGAATATACCATATTATCATTCCGACTGGTAACTGATCGTTTATCGCTCTAGCCATAGACTTGAAACTAACTTTATTAGCCACTGAAGTAGGTAAATTGATGCATGCTAAATTCATTCTAACACTTACACCTGCGTCTGTTCGACTACATATTTCCAAACAACCTTTAGTCCACCAAGTTAGTCTTTTGAGGGCCTTCTGTAAAGAGCCTTCTACAGTCCTAATATCCGGTTGAATTTGGGATCCATGAAATGAATCACCATGGTATCCGAAAGCGACCATGACTCGGTCGCTAGACAAATTTTCCTCTCCCTCATTCCTCGGTAGCCATGTATTCCATGGCTTCTTCAACAGAAGAGAACCCTAAGCCAACAATAGCGAATTCTATTGCTATAGGTATATATTGCTGGGCGAATTTTTCACTACGATCAAAATTAGTTTTGAGATTTATTGAATCAATTAACATCCTAGCAGCCTCATACAAATGGAAAGATACATCCACTTCTTCTGACTTTTCCCCCAATACTCTAAGCTTCTGGAATTCTCTAATTGCCATAGGGACTCTATCAAACTCAATTAGGGCATTAGCATATGATGCTAAATATTCAGCATTATCTGAATCTAAGCCTGCTGCTTTTCTAAGGTAAGATTGAATCTTTCCTTCATTTATTATATCTTTTCCTTTATCATCCATATTGCCATTTTCTTGGATCTCAAACATTGCTGCTTCTGCCCATCCATGGTATCCAGAAGGATCGTTTGGATTTGCAGTTACGTATGATTCAAAAATCTCCATAGCACCCATATAATTGCCTTGTGTTATGCATTGTGCTGCTTGGGTTAATATATCTTCTTCGGTCATTGGGATGCTCCTTAGCCCCTTCTCGTAAGACAATAGGTTATGAACGATACGCTTTTATTGATTAGTCTGAATTTGTATTATTTTGGCTAAGCGCGGCATTGGCATCCATGAGTTCATTTATTAATCTGTAAATTTTCATTGGGTTTCGGACTCCATAAAGGCAATCAGCAGGGTCTTGACCTACTGAAGTCCTTTGGCGTTGTTTTGTCACCCAACCAAACATCAAAGAGAAAATTTTGCTTAATCCTCCTGGGGCAGCATTCGACATTTCTTGGCCAACTCCTACGCTTGAACCAAAGGAATCATGTTGCAAGCCAAGTCCTGATGCAGTTAGAATATGCACATTGCCGAAGCCAAATATTCGTCCAAGTATTGACGGATTGGCTTTTAGATTCTCTACCTTATCAAATGCAATCCCATGAACGCTTGAATTTACAATTAAAAAGCTTTTACGGATATGAATTCTACGATCAGTTATTGCATATTGGAATGCATGTTGATATATAAAAGTCAGAATTATCATCATAGTACTAGAGATGATCCCCAGAGGTAGAAACCACAGATTATTCCAGACTGGTAATGGATTATCGAAATCGGAACCAACGAAACCGCCAATCATTGAAGCAACATCCATTGTATACCATGTAAATGGTACTAATCCTGTTATGACTAACCAAGTTGTAGTCCATCTACCAGAAGTAGAAAAATTTGCATAATGATTTATTTTTGCCAGGAAAAAGACTGCAATAACAAATCCCATAGTTCCAGAAACATTTATTATAGCCCTCATTAAACTAACTATTGCATTAAGTTGGCCATCTCCTTCGGGAGAGTCAAATTGTTCTGCAATAAAAAATAAAATATGTAACCCAAAGACTAGTATTGCTAAAACATATTTATCGACCATCGAAAGGAATGAGGGATTACCTTGCCAAACAGGGATTTCAGTATCTGTTATCTCTGGAAAATCTTTTCTTACAGATGTTTCATCAATTTTTGATTTAAAATCTTGAATGTAGTCTGTCATCTATCTCACTCCGCCGTATAGGAGGTGCTTACTGAACATATTGGTTAAAACTATCTTAAATTTATTCGAAAAACAATAAACCTATGTAACAGTTAAATCAAAATATCCTTACAACAGAATAATGCCGACAATGAATTTAGGAAAGAATAGGGTTCTTTCCAGTGATGGTTCAAAAGAATACAATCTGTATTTGAATTTAGATTATTATTAGAGGATGAGGGCAAAAATAGTGAGTGATAGTATGGACAGAGTAGAAATTCATGGAACAAATGGAATGTTTGGTTCCTCACTTACTGGCAAACGGGACAAAGATGAAGATTATATCCAGTGTACTGCCATTAAAAATGTCCAAATTGGGATATTATGTGACGGAATGGGCGGAGGTAGAAATGGTGAAATAGCCTCAAAAGAAGTAGGCTCAGCATTCACTAAAGGAATTGAATCAATATTGGAAAAGAGAAGTGAGGAATGGAAATCAGAAAAATATAGGCATGTAGTTTATGCTAAATTGATCCGAATGTGTCACTCGAGAGTTAATTCAATAGTAGGTGCCCCTGGACTATCAGGAACTACTCTAACAGCATTAGTGGTTACCTATGATGGAGAAGCCCCGGCGTATGTTGACCTGATACACATAGGAGATTCCAGATGTTACAGCGTCAGAGATAATTGTGCAGAGTTGTTATCCTCAGATCATTCAGTAACAGGAGACATGGTAAAGGCGGGCTATATTGAGATGCATGAAATTTCAGAAACTCCCGGAAATAATAGTCTCACCCGTAGTATTGGAGATATAAATGGCTCATTAGCAGATATATCAACATTAGAATTCCATTCTACACATTCATATTTATTATGTTGTGATGGTGTTTGGGCCCCATTACATAAAAAGAACGGATTATGGATTCCTAAAGGTGAACATGATAATCAAATTTTTGTAGATTTACTAGTTAATGAAGCTTTGAATCGAGGAAGTAGTGACAATTGTAGTGCTTTACTCATACGGATTAATCCTTGAATAGTTCAAATACAGAGATACGTTTCGATAAACATGTTTTCCCGGGCCAATGATTGGAAACTTGAAGGCAGCCCAATTGCGAGTTATTATAGAATGAGTGATTTACCAAAGAAATTACAGACTAAGATAAAAATAGATTTTGACATGGAAAACGTAATACTATTTTCATCTAAAACTGAGTTTTGGCCAAAAAATAGGCAATTAGATCTCAGTAAATCAAAATTTAGAGACAGATATAAGGGAATCATATTTTATAGAAATTCCTCTTTAAATTTGGAAATGCCTTTCAAATATCTTCCATCGCCCTCCTCTCCTGTAATAATTGGAAGTTTTAGATTGAAAATTTCAATCGGTGATCAGGCTGGAAGTAGTACAACGGGTTCAAGAGACATAGGTGCAATAAGATTAGTAGAAACAATATTTGAGAATCATGTAGAAATTAGCCAACTCAATGATTCATTTGTACACGTGTTTGTACAGGAGATGTTAGATAATGAAAGAAAAACTATTTTTAAAGGAATGAGTAATGACAATTTTAGGAAGGTTAGAGGGCAGTTAGAGGAGCAAGCAAAAAATAAAATGAGAGAATTACTAGGTGAGTATGGACTTCATTTGAAGAGTATTGAGATAAAATATAAGATGACAGAAGAGGAGAAGAATGAATCTAGAAAAAGCTCACTGGAAATTGGATTGGAAAATTTTGAAATAGAAACTAGAGAAGGTGCCTTAGCAGCAGCAAAGGGAGATTCTAAATTACAAGCAGTTCTCAGTGAAAAGGAACAAATAAGAATTGCTAAGGAATTAGTAAAGAGAGGAAAGCATAGATCAGAAATTGCAGAAATTGATCGAAAAACAGAATTAGATAGAGTGGAATTAGAAGCCGGAATAGATTTGGAAATCTTAGAAATGGAATCAGAAATTGAAAAAATTGAAATCTTAGAAAGAGGTACAAAAATTACCCATCAAGGTTCGATAGATAGAATAAAGGATAAACAAGCCATAAAAAAGGAAAATATTAAACTAGAGCACCGAATTAAACAAGATGATTTACAAAGAAAAGTTGAAGCTGCATTGGAAATGCAAAGCGGAGGAATATCTGTCGATTTACAGAGAGATATACTTGACATAGGTGGTAAAAAATATGATTTTACTGAAATTATTAATCCGGATCTGGAGAAGAGAATTAACAACGGGAATATTCTTGCCAGCCATGCTGATGACTATATTGAAGGACTAGAAATAAAACTTAAAGATACCAGTAATTCCAATGAAAAACTATCTGACATATATGCTGGACTTGCAATATTCCATAGAATGAGAGGGAATAAAGATGGAAATATGAATGATGCGATTAAAAATTCGCTATTGCTAAATAAAAATAATCCCATGGCACTCAAGGTTGAATTGGATTATTTAAAGAAAAAGAGGCCACAAATGTTCCACCCTCAGAAACTTGATAGGTTCAAAAAGGAGTTGACTGAATTAGAAGCCATTGCAGGGAAAATAATGAATATTGAATATTTTGATAAAGATACCATGGATGAGATTAAGAAAACCCATATTAAAACATTAGAGGTTTTGGCACATGATGAAGTCTTAGGTGAGCATTATAATCAAAAACTAAGAGATGAATATTATCTAGATATTTAAAAAAAAGGTTATTAATGTAATAATCCCCATGTGTGTTCAGCATTTCCATGTATCCAAGAATAATCTTTGATAGACCTCAAACCTTGTTCATCTAAGATTGCTATTCTCTCCACTTCTAAGGGATATTCATTATATGTCAAGTGGCTAACAATACCAGCCCTAGTTGGCTGATCAAAGGCCCATTTTGCCCTACTCACCGCCTTTACTTCAACTGATATTTGTGTCCGGCCATTCCATAGCCTAATTCTAAATCTAGGCAGAAGATTACCATCATCATCCCTTAAATCAGATTCAGATTCAGATAATTCTACTTCGCATCTAGCAAAAGTCTCAGACCTACCTCTTTTGGAATCATGGAAAAGTCCAGTCCCATTAGAAGGTGTTCGGAATGCATCCCTCAGCCGCCATGGAGTTGAGTCTTGAGAAGTAGTAGAAAAAGATATGTGAGGTAAGAACCAATCGAGGTAGGAGCCATCATCAAAGTGCAGCATCCCCCAAAACCAAGGGACAGTGGGGGCTTGTACAGATACTTTTTGAAAATAAGCAGTGCCGTGCATTTCTTCTCCATCAACTACAAGTTTGCACTTTGTTCCTTGTAATCTTAAAATATCATAACCCATATTCATTGCCATAATATTATTTTTGTAAGTAAGAGTACTTGGAGGGCCGGCCAAGGGAGTCAATTCAGCTTGAAATTTTGAAGGTGCACCTTTTTTCCTTGCATCTTTATCAGACATGAGGTTTAGCCAAAATTTATCATTTCCTGGACTCATTCCAAATGATAAATCCTCTTGTAGAAGAGGTATTACGGCTCCTGCACCTTTGCCGTCGCCTTCCCCTGGCCATAATGAATGTTGGTCATTAATAGCAGCCATTCTACACTCTTTCATAACCAGCGGTTCAAACATTTTATTTCCATCATACCACCAAGAACATACCATTCCAGGAAAAACAATTCCGCCTTCTTCATCTATATTCATCCTAGAGCCGGGTAGCCACCAGTGGCCAGTCATCCTTATTGCAGGAGTTTCTTTAGTAGACCAAAGTACCATTAATTGTTTAGACCGACCTGGATTATCATTATCAGGTATGAAAATTATTACCCACCACCACCACCACGATAATCGAGGGATAGAGGGCAGGACATCGAGCCTCCATAAAGAGGTGAAATCACCCTTGAATTTATTCATTTCTGATGCCATTTCAATACCTCACATAATCTCTCGGTTCTTAAATACAGATTGGCCGATTCCTAGCATTAGAATTGTAAATGTTGATAAAACGAATATGCTAACTAATATTGCAACTGTAGGATTGGCGGTCCCAAGAGTATGCGCGGGTGGTTTCCAAAAAATATCTAAACCGGTATCTAAATTGAATGCTGAGGCCATTTGTTGTAATTGAAGGGTATCTGGCCATGCAAGTAAAACCACTGAATCAATAATTTGAAGAGCCCAGTGATTTATAGAAATTGCAGATAGTGTCCAATTAGGATTTGCTATTGTTAAAATTCCCATAACAAACTCCCATACTCCAAAAACTATAGAAATATAAACACCATATTTTGGAGAAATTAATCCTAATGTATTGAATAGAGCCCCATAAGCGGCTAAGACAAGAAAAGTAGCAAATCCTATCCCTAACCACACAGGAATATCAGATAATCTGATTATTCCTTCACCTGGCCCTAAAATCGCAGTAAGTATCCCTACAAATAAAGACAACATAAATACATAACTTCCCGTTACTGCCAGGTATCCAAGTAGCCGGTATAATATAAATTCCCCCCGATGAATAGGTTTAGAAAGTAGGTAATGTAATGTACCGTTTTCTGTTTCATCTCTTACTAAACCTAATGCAAGGAATAATGGCAAGAATAAACCTATCATTATAACAAACGCCATTTTACCAACTCCAATAATGAAAGTCCTATGGCTGGACTCCCCCATATATCTCTCATCATCAGGATCTTCATCAACATTTGAATCTGGCTCTATAGATTCAATTTCATCAAGATCATCGTCTAGTAACCATAATACATCACAAATAATTCCATTGTCATTTTTATCATTATCAAACGGTTCGCCATCATTATCATAATAAAATGAACCATCTTCGCTATCTAGTATCCAATTATATCTAAGGCAATCTCCATCATCGTCAAAACCTTGGCTTTTTTGTAATAAAATACCATTCCAATCTATATCGTCTTCATTTATATACATTGATTTAGGATCTGGTTCTACATAAAATAATTCAGTATTATAGCCCCACAGCATTTCAGAACCATCTGGTACAACAATTTCTCCTGATGCTGTAAATTTTCCATAAACAAAATATTCATTATTCTCATAGTGGCATCCATATCCAAAATATTGTGGCCACCAATCCTCATAAACCGTACCCAAAGGGCATGATGTATTGTCAACATCAAACCAATTGATAATTCCAGACCACTGCTGCCCTACATAATTACTATCTATCCAAATTGGATTAAGAGTGCCTGCACCAGACCATGTATAATTACCAGAAATTGCCCTAACTTGGTCATTATATCCTATCGCACTAACTTGAATAAATTCACTAGAACCCGGAAATTGATTGGAATCCCAATCACTATGTCCATACTTTATTTCTTGGCCAAGTGGGTAACCATCGCCATCCATATCTACGGAATCTCCATCATTATCAATTGATTCGAATCCTTCCCGCACAGAATCAACATAAAATGCGAGTAGTAATATCATTAGCAAGAAACCTACTCCAAGTACTACCCAAGTAGAAATTCGATTTCTAAGTTGCCTGATTGTTAGTTCGATTATTGCACCTGCTTTACGATCTAATTGCGACCAAACAGTTTCTCTCAAAGATAACCCTTTTTCATCCATCATTAATCCCTCCCAATAAATAACCAATTAATGAATCTAAATTATCATCTGGATTCTCAATTGAAGTTATTTTTTGCCCTGATTCAACTAATGTAGATGGAATAATATCATGTGCAGCGGATAAATTATTTGTTTGAATTTCCAATTGGCCGACATCTGGAAAACGTACCCCATATATTGGTCCTGAAGTAATAAATAATTTTGCTAAATCTCTTGGATTTTCACATTTTATTAGGATTCGATGAGGATGTTGATCTAGTAAATCTCTAATTGCATGTAAATTTCCAATAGCGAGTAACTTTCCATTATGTAGAATAACTATTTGCTCAGTTATTCTCTCTATTTCTTCCAATATATGGCTTGAAATAAGAACAGTTTTACCCTGTGAACCAAGCTCCCTAACAACATTCATTATACTAGTTCTTGCAATAGGATCACAACCATGTAGAGGCTCATCTAAAATTATTAAATCGGGATCATGTACTAATGCATGAGCTATCTTAACGCGTTGCCTCATGCCTTTACTGTATTTTCCTATTTTTTTATGATGAACATCCTCAAGGCCGACGAAGTCTAAAACATGCTTCGATCTTTTGATGGCTTCCTCTCTAGACATACCATGAAGCCGAGCCAGAGTAGAAATAAAATCTAAAGAAGTCATCCAATCATACATTCTTTCAGATTCGCTTACATAACCTATACGGCGATAAGGAGCAGTGCTCTTCCATGGATCAATACCGAACAATCTGATAGTTCCTTGGCTCGGTTTTAGGCGGCCCATGAGTAATTTGAATAGAGTAGATTTCCCGGCACCGTTCGAACCCAGTATGCCAGTCACCCCTCCTTCTATAGCCAACGATATATCATTTATTCCAATTACTTCGCCGTACCATTTTGAGACGCCTTCAAGTAATATTGAAGGTGCTTTTTTATTTAAATCACTCATTCCCTGGTAACCTCCATTGAGCTGATACGAGATATCAAAATACCCATAGAAATAATATTAAAAGATATTAAAGATACTATAGAAAATGCTAATGGGTGACTATAATTTAATTCCAAGCCAAGTAAGAACTGCCCTAAATGTGCTAAACAATCATACGGACTAAGAATATACATTATTGAGGTGTCGAATTGCAAATCAATCAATAAAGCTATAATTTTAGTCCCATATATGACACTAAGGAAACCGATGGCTGCAAAAAAACGACTTTGGCTAATACTTGATAAGGCTAAACCAATTGAAGTATATGTTATTATCAAAATGATTCCAGATATCATTCCACCGATGAATAATGGCAATGTGTCTATCAAATATGCCCAACCTTCTCCACGGAAAACTATGGCGGAAGTATAATATGCAAAATATGAGAATAGTATTACAAAACCTAAAATTACAGATACACTTAGAAATTTCATTGCAGTGTAATCAAAACGATTTATAGGGCGAGAAAAATATATCGCACTAGTTCCATTTCTTCTATCGTCAGATATCATTCCCCCAACGACTAATGCTGTTAATAGAGGCCACATACATAGATTTCTAGGGAAATATCCTAAAATTTGCCCCCATAAGTTGAACCTATTAATTCCCCACATTTTAGATAAAATATCTCCATCCTGGCCCGGCAGAAGAGACGAAAGGAATAACATTGGTATTGGCGTTAGAGATGCTAAAAATATTACCAAGATAGTGAGTCGTACGAAGGGGTGATAATATCTATGGCCTTTACTTGTGAAAAGGCCGTATACATGATGTCGGTAAATTGAGTAATTACGCATCCATCTGGGCCCTAATTCCCCATCCCACGGCTTGTAAGATTGATCAAAAATAGTACCTAGACTTGCTTCTTTTTTTGCAACTATGGCAACCATATTCTCGTCGCCATCTCCGGAGCCATATGCGACCTCCATTCTTGTTTGTGAACTTCTAATGTCAATATCATCAGGCATTAGAAACACCTCCTGAGTGCTCGGCAGTCATTAAATCAGAAGTCACTTTAATTTCTTCCCCTAATTTATCCATTATTAAGAGGAAAATATCTTCTAAATCTGGCTTATATTCTTTTAATTGGCGTACTTGGACTCCGCACTCTGCGGCGACTTTTAAAATTCCAGAAATAGTATCTTCATCAATTAAAGTCACCCTTAAAATTCGACCGAGCCTCCTAACATTATAGCCTTTTTTAATTAGTTGAATTTCCATATTTGACGCACCGCCCCATATTGTTAATTCAATTTCAGAATCTACCTGCTCAACAAGCTCATCGATACTTTTTTGAAGAACTACTTTTCCTTTATATATCATCAAAATACTATCACATACTTCTTGAACATCTTCCATAACGTGACTACTCAATAATACAGTTCTACCTCCCTCTTCAGCAGTTCTTCTAAGAGTATTTAGCATGAATTTGCGGGCTCTTTTATCTAAACCATTAGTTGGTTCATCGCAAATTAATATTTCAGGATCGTGTATTAATGCACAGGCTAACTTTGTTGCTTGTTTCATCCCAGAACTGAAAGTATCTATTTTCCTATATCTCTGTTCTTTGAGACCAACATATTCCAATACCTCGTGGGCACGTTGTGTAGCAATATCTGTATTCATACCAAGTATTTCTCCAGAATACCTTACTTGATCAATAGCAGATAAACCGGGATCTAGTGCATCATATTCTGGCATATATCCAATCTTTGAACGAATCAAATTACCTTCCGTCCTAATATCAAAGCCAAGGACACTTCCGCTTCCTGAAGTAATTTGTATAAGACCCAGTATGCACTTGAAAAGAGTTGATTTTCCAGCTCCATTTGGCCCGAGTACGCCTACTGCACCTTTTGGAATTCGTAAATTTACATCATCCAATGCCAAGTGTGGGCCGTACATCTTACAGAGATTTTTAGTCTCTATAGCCCATTCTTGATTAATATCTTCTGACATTTTAGTTGCACCTGCTCACTAATTATTAAACATGCATTCGGCGCTAGTCATTTCAAATAATCCCTAACTCGTTCATGATTATTATGAAATCTTTAATGCCCCACCTCTGATTTTAACGGCAATTCCTTTTTTAAGAACTCGCATCTCTGTTGAAGTTGTTAATGCTGTACCATGGGCTACAAGATTTCCCAGTGAATCCACAACTAAGCAAGGCTGCCCAGGGATAATGTGCTCATCGGCACCTGAAATATATCCGTGCATAACATTTCTCCCTATTCCGACAAATGGTATTGCATCGTCAATAATACAAATTTTAGGAATTCCAGAATATTCTAAATCTTTAGCTTCTTTTTCAAAATTTGGTACTTCTGGGAACATTTTAGCTAGAATTTTTGCACCCTCAAGAGTTAATGAAATTCCTCCATCTGATAATCTAGGAGACAATATATGTTTACCATCAGCGTATACATTTACCATTCGGTTGGTATTTGAGCGTCTACTTGACATACCCTCAGTAAACTTGCACCCATTGCTTGGACTTATGGAACACAAAAGGGCTAATTTGTCTACTATAGCACATCTATCAAGCCAATCCATTATTTGTTCATTATTTGGAGTATCGTCATCATAATCAGATTCTGGAGGTACCATAATGTAAGGTATTTCCTCTAACCCTAAATCAACTAGAAATTCAAAAATTTCGTCTTCATCATAACTGATATTCCACATTTCATTAGATCCATCTAAATGGCACCATGGCGATAAATCCTCTAAGGAAAAAGGGATTATCCCTAAAGGAGTAACAATTAGAGGGATAGTATTAGGCTCCTCAATAAGATATGAAATGATTGATTGTAGGGAAGAAATTCTCCATGGTGGTGCTTTTTTTTCAATTATGACTAAGCGTTTTGGATCAGATGTTGAACCATCCCACCATGACCCAGGACTTTTCCATCTGGTGGCCAAGAGTGCTTGTAGGTGTAAAATATGAGGCCTTAATTCTATATCATGACTTAGAGATTCACCGCCTTTCCTTACTGGATTAGTAGATGATATAATATCCAAAATTGACTCACCTACCGGGCCTTCTCCAGCCTCGTTTAATTGATCAAGAACCCATAGGAATGCTGTCCTTAGTTGTGGTGAACAGTGGCTTCTTTGCTCCGCTAATTGCCATATCTTCCCATCGCGGATTGCGGCTCTGCATCTGGAGAGTTCCGCTTGAGTAATTTCTAAATTATGACGTGATAGTAATGAAGTACGTTCATTTTTATCCATATTTTTTACTTCTTCGGGTGTTGTACTAAAGAGCGCATTGGAAGATATCGGCCATTCATTGATATCTTGTAATTTGATAGTTCCTGTAGGAGATAAAAGTCTATCATCTCTTGCAAACAATACATAAGCCGCACTATCAAAAATATCAACCCCTAAAGCGATTGAAAGAGGAAATAATAGCGGGTGCCCACAACCAAAGAAATGAATTGGACGATTAGCAGGAATTTCAGATTTTGAAGATAATAGAATCTGAAATAATTCTTTATATCTCTGATTTTCCATTAATGGCACTATTCCTCCAATTGGATGTATAGCAAAATTACGATGTTCTCCCTCTATTGATGACATCAGAGATCCTGAAAGGGCACGTAGGTCTTCATGTAAGCCACCTTGAATTGGTCCATTAAGGAGTAAATTATTTCCTGCAACTTTTAGAGATTCGGTGGCTCTATTCGCTGTTTCCTCGACGGCATATTCAAGTTGTGACCTGGACATATCTGGACGTCCAAAAATATCTAGCATTGTGCCTATATCTACTCCAATATCTTTCTGAAACTGTACTATTTCAGAAACTCCTACTTCCACATCCCCGTATACATAGGATTGGAAAGTACCTGAATCAGTTACAATTACCCCTGGAAAATCTAGTACTTCATGTACACCTTTTTCAAGTATTAAATTTTTTAATTTATCATGCTTCCATATTATGTAGGAATTAGTTATTATTCCTCCAATTCCAAATTTCTCCCACATTTCTTTGGGTTCAATTGTCCTGATATTGGGATTAATGACTGGCAAAAGCATAGGAGTGTTTAGTGGACCATGCTTTGTATGAAGTCTTCCAATTCTAGAAGCACCGTCTCTAGCCAATATTTCGAATTTTCCCAGATCATATTCTTGGCAAGGATGAGGAGCAGGAGGAGCGGCCACGAACCGGGAGAAGAGGTTTTAAGTCATCAATCCTCGCTATTTCTAACCAGTACTTTGAGACAGGTAATCCCCTCTTTAAGGGACATTTCTACTTCATCGCCAGTATTTATTTCAATAGTTGGGTCTGAGGTGAAACCGTATGCATAAGGAAGGTCTAGTAGAGAAGTTGCAGGCAAAGTTAAAGGGCAAACATCAGTGTTTACTATTGCTTTAGGGCCTTTATTAGTGTAAATAAGCCCCATAAGAACAAATGGCGCAACTGTAGAACCTGAACCTTTTGGATAAATTAAGATAGTATCTTCTATAAGAATTCCATCTAAGGGGTGACCGGGTTCTTCTATTTCCCCTGTATCTCGATTAACATAGCCCAAGTATGTAATTGGAACATCGGTTACCAGTGCTTTACCAGTAACCTTCCATTCAGTTTGACTCGGTAAACCTTTTCCCATTATCGTAATATCTGATTTTTGATGTATTTTTGCAGAAGCGATAGACTTGGTAGTCTTTGAATTTAGAATAGGCCGGGGGCCAGTCAGAAGTTTATCGTCGAAAGCATGAGAGACGCAATCATGTATTGTTGCAACACTAGTAGGCATACGATTGAGTCCGCTGGTTAAATAATGCTCAGCCTTAAGTGAATTAGTTAAGATATGATTGTAGTGTTTTCTATTATATGGAGTTACTTCGGGGCAAGTGTCCCTTAGAATTAGCACGCCTGCCTCTTCCAAGATACCTACTGTACCATCTGCATCTAGGATTTCATAATTATACCGACTTGTGAAAAGCCATAGGCGTTGATTCTCAATTTGTTCACCAAGTTCCATCCGTGCCCTGGCCGCTGCTGCAGTTGCTCTGGCCTCTCCAATACTGGCTTGTGGACACCCTATTACAACTAAATCAACAATTCCTTTTGGTGACAGCTCCAAATATCTAGTAGATAATTCTGACTTATCAAAAATAATTTCCGCTTGAAAATTGTTAGAAACAGGTTTTGAGGAATGCCCATCGATCCACAACATTGGACATCCATAGTTAGCAGCAGCAGCAGCAAGTGCTTTACGCATTTCAAAGGAAATTTGTTTTGGTAATCCAGTAATATACGGCATTGAGCCCCAAGGTAAATTCCACTCTGGCCTTATTTGCTTACCTATCCAATCACCAAGTATACTCCAATCTGTAGTATCTGACATATCACAAGTAACATTAACAAGGATATTAGGAATACGGTTTTCGGGAATATGTAACCCCCAGTAAGGAGCCCATCCGGTTAGTGCAGTAGCAATTGCAGATAGGCCAGATTCGCGATTTGTAATTAAAGAAGTATAAGAATTTGAGAAACAAACCGCATTGGATTCTGCCCATGATCCAATGCCTTCACCGGAGTCAATCCCTTGATCATAAGGCGTACAGGACAAAGTAGCATCAATTCCTAAATCAGAATATGCCTGAACTATCTCAAATTGATACTTTAAGAAATCGGGATAATCTATATCCATTTCATCAATTTTTTCCAAGTCACAACCTGCAGAATTGAGTGTTGTGGGTATTACGACTTTACCTTGAGGGTCGCCCGAAAGATCTGAAAGAAATCTCCTTAAACCGTGCCCTCCAGTTATCACGCTGACGCCAGAGACATGCGAATTATTACATCTAATAAATTTTGTAGCAGCCGCCGTAGCCGCTAGATCTACCACTAAACGAGCAGCTTTTTGTTTGGTCGGACCATGTTCTCCTTCGAGCATTGAAGTAAGTTCACCAGGTATCTCCACATATCTAGGGCAAGGCGTAGTACCATCAAATTAGGGGTCAATAGTTTCACTCTGTGAGTTGATAATTAGAAAATTTTATGTTAAGCAGAACGTTGACGCTGTGCCTCTGCGGAAACTATTGCCATAGGAGCCTGAAGATTAAAAGAGGGGACAAAACCAGTCATTGGTATTTTCAAAATACTATCAGATTTCTGAAGTATTGCATCGGAGATTCCCGATCTTTCCCCCCCTATTATAAGCATTATATTTCCAGTTAAATCTTCCTCCCAAGGAGTTTTTTTACCAACATCTTCGATTGATATAATTTTGAATCCATTGGACTTTGCCTTATCTACAATTGATTCACCATTAACCCAATGTATTGGTATGAAACGGTGTGCTTTCATAGAGGCTCTGAGAGCACCTTTTCTCTCAGTATTACTGATTTCACTATCAATAAATACTGCATTTGCACCACTAACTTCGGCTGTCCTGATAGTAAATCCTATATTAACAGGATATTTAGCCCCAGCAAGTAACCAAACAATACCTCCATTGGAAAGGGTTTCTTCTATACCATCATAAGGATTCCTGCCTACAAGAGCCAAAACTTGAGGTTTATTTGGACCTTTATTGTCTCTTGCCATCCTCCATAAATCTCTTTCTGAGCCTTCTTTAATTGGGATATTTTTGTCTTTTGCAAGTTGCATAATACTCAACACATCTTTATCAGTAGTATCTCGAAGAACCAGAATTAAAGATACATCTTCATTGGACGAAAGAGCCATCGAAACCTCTGTTGCTCCACACCTTTGCATGAACTAGGGGGCACGGCAATAGATAATCTGCTTTGGGATTATTCCAATTAAAAATGTTAACTAATATTCATATTATTCAATAGCAATAGACCAATTTTGCATATCATTTAGAGATTTTGTAACATTGAGTAGTTCTCCATCTTCCCAGAAATCTACGGCTATGAAAGTTGGTCGATTATCATTTTCTTGCCAACAATCTATAGCCCTTTGAAGTAAGACATCATAATCATTTACTTCCTTTGAACGAATAGGGTCTGCAAAACCATAAATACTACTGAGCCAATTATTAAGATGCCAAACTGGCTGACTTTGATCTCCACGATTCAACTTACAAGACATTTCAGACTGTTGATCTTCACCATAGGGATTGTCCCAACTGTAAGTCCATGCATGATGCAACCAAGGATATTGTTCATCGAATTGCCAATCCCAAAAAACAACTAATCTTTTACCGGATAGTACCATTTCCCCCAGTGAAGGCCAAAGATCTCCAATATTATGAATATAAACTAATTCTGATAAGCCAGTTTGATTAAATAACAAATCCAAATGCTCTGCTGGGACATAATTCTCCAATAAAATAGATACGACATCCCCACTACTATTATTCATCAAGGAATGTAAATTACTCAACCATATATACGCATTTACTTCTGAGTATGAACAAGGATGAAGAAAATCAGAATTTGGATCTCCATGGCAAAAACGTACATCATAGGACTCATTATCTTCTTTTGACAAATGATGTGTATCTAACATAAATGCCCTAATTCCGCCATCCCATTGTGCCTGTAATGCAGTCATATGATTAACTGCCATCCAAACTCCATCTTCAACTGTAGAGAATGAGTTATGAGTTTCTGCAAATGTGAAATTATCATAAGATCTTAAACAGTATCTTGATTCATTGTGGCAAATAAGTTTGTCATCTTCATCATAGGGGTCAAAGCCATGTGAAATTTCCCAAGTATTAGGTAATTCATCGCCATCAATGTCCGAATCTAACTCATCGCAAATGCCATCTCCATCATTATCAAGTGGAGTTGAGGTGGCATTCAATGGTTCGGATACACATTCCATTTCAAGTAAGTCTGAAAAACCATCATCATCATCGTCTTGATCAGAATTATCGCCAACTCCATCATCATCATTATCTGACCATTCATTTGGATCATTTGGGAATTTATCCATTGTATCTATAAAACCATCATCGTCATCATCAACATCTAGGATGCCGGTACAGCCTGATAAGAATACGGCTATAACTAGCAATAATGAATTAAATTTTACTGACATGATATCACTGTAAAAATTTATTCTGTAAATTGTAAGTGGGAATTTGGAACGAAAGTTTGTTCATCTTGAGGGGGCCTTATGTAACCTCTTGATTTTTTCCTAATTGGCAATTCTATTTTAGATGGAGTTAGATCTTCATAAGATATTTGGGACAATAAATGACTGATGCAATTAATATGTGCGTGTTTTTTAACATCAGAGTTTACTACATACCATGGTGATTTTTTGGTATCTGTGTATGCAAACATATTGTCTTTGGCCTCTGAATACTCCTCCCACCTAGTTAATGATTCTAAATCCATAGGACTTAATTTCCATCTTTTGTGTGGTTGTGACAATCTGTCTTCAAATCTTTTCAATTGTTCTTCATCGGAAACAGAAAACCAGTATTTTAGCAGAATGGTGTCAGAACGTATTAGCATTCTTTCAAATGTAGGGCAAGCCCTAAGGAAACTTTCATATTCTTTTTCCGTACAGAAACCCATAACTTTTTCCACTCCAGCCCTATTATACCAGCTTCGATCGAAAAGAACGATTTCACCTGCTGCAGGCAAATGGTCCACATATCTTTGAAAATACCATTCCGTCTTTTCCCGTTCGGTTGGCGCAGGTAATGCAGCAACTTTTGCCACTCTAGGATTAAGATACTGAGTTATTCTCTTTATTACTCCTCCTTTACCTGCAGCATCTCGACCTTCAAAAATGACTACTACTTTGAGTCCTTTGACTTTGACCCATTCTTGTAATTTGATGAGTTCTAGTTGCAATCTAAAAAGTTCCTTATTATACGCTTTTTTTTTCATTTTCTTTATTTCTCCGGTGTCGCCAGCGCCCATACTAATCAGTAAGCGATTATAGTTACAGACAAAAAGACTGCGGTTTATTCAAGAAAATTTAAATGCAGGGATGATTTATTTAATTCATAGTTGGCGAGTAAGGTGTACGGTAGTGATTTCCTAAAAACGGTGCCAGTGAATTTGATAATTAGCATAGTTATTGGATTATTAGTAGGAAGTATTGAAGAAGTTCCAATTAATCTAATTCCAGATGCCTTGATATTTAGTTTGGCGGTCGGATTTGTAGTTCAAGAAATATGGTTAGTTCAATGGCAAGGTCGCCCTGGAGGAACATATGAAAGGGAATTAAGAGACTATACCAACAGAATGCTAAAATTCTTCGATAATAAGATATTCTGGACTTTAGGGATTTTTCTAATATTCTTTACATTGGGCCTAATACCATTGTTTGTATCTAACGCAGAAGTCAAATTAATCTCAATTATTAGAATATTTTGTGTATCAGTAATCCTAACCCTTGGATTAGATCCGATATTCGGAACTTTACCTAAAAAAGATGGGACGACAACCGTAGGTGCATTGGTAATTTATGGTGTTGTGGTACATTCAGGATTGAACGGATATCCAGCATTGGCATTGGAACTCAATAATCATATAAATTCATTCTCTGCCGTAACTTGTTCATCGATTGTTCTGACATACCTCTTACTTGCTACCAGATGGGCGTACATTAGAAATCTCTGTTATCTCATGGCCGATGGTTGGGAAAGTTTTACTCCACGAATAGGGATTCCTTTGCTAATAATATTGGCACCTGAAATTCCTAGTTTTTTAGAAATACTTTCTAGAATTTATATTGGTTCTTAACTCAATCAAAGTTCTATTCCTAATTCAGTAAATGGATCAACTTCAGTCGAAATAATTGCATCTAATTCATCAGAAGCATTAACAGAAAAAAGACCAAAGTCGATATCCTTTCTTAAATCCCCTAATAAATCTGGAAATTCAAATCCTTCCATAGACATTACTTCGAAGAGATTTTTTTCCAAAGAGGTGCTAACATACGCATTCAGAACAGGTTGACTAGATGCTAAATCTAACTTAAAACTATTAACTGCTTCTTTGGCCTTATCATTTTTGCCCCTAGATAGAAGTCTGTCGGCTTTCCTTGCACTATCTTTAGCATAAGATATCCTTGAGTCTAAAATTTTTCTCTGTTCGCTAAATTTGACGTCAAGTTCGGTTTTAATATTATTTTGCTTCTTGGTAGAAAGTTTGACAAATGATCGGATCCTACTATGTGAAAACCATGCTATCATATCATTGCCCTCCTATGTTAGAATCGATTTCATTTTTGAGATCACTCAAAATTCCATCCATATTTGTAGATACTATAGATTCACCAATCAATTCAGAGAATTCTAATGGTATTAAATTTTTGACTTTTTCTGGGTCATATTGAACTCCCGCCTTGGTATCTTGAATTAACATTACCATAAATCTGTGATAAAATTGATTTGAGCGTAAAAGGGCCAATACACTTCTTGAGATTAAAATTTCAGCTTTTATTTGTCTCATTTCCATAGCAGTACCCAATACCCTAGGAATGGAAATAGTAATTTCTTTAGTTGCTTTATCTTTTAATTTTGAATATTTTTTCTCCATTGATTGTATTTCATCTGATTTACCATCTTTTGCATTCATAAATCTGACAAGATGTTGTTGGTGATCATATTCAAGTTTATCGAGTTTTTTCTTTGGCATTTTAGCCAAACGATCATAAATTGGTCGGCTCATTTGATCCCTCATTTATTCTTCATTATGTAATATATCTGAGTTATCAATATCAGTTACCCTAGGAAGATTATCTCGGATATCTTCTAATTGATCTCCAGAGGCCCAAATCGGACTTTGAACTAACTGCTCTGGATTGATTACATTTTTATTTAGAATCATCTGAAGCATTTTAATTGCCTCATTGGTATTATCAATTGTTTGCCCAAATTTTATTTTTTCAGCACTGAGTCTATCTATTATCCCAGTAGATAACTCGATTTCGGCAGTTATTCTTTGGAGTTCTTGGCTGTTTTTGGCATCATCGCGAGATTTCAAATCATTTTGCTGATCTGTTAATCTTGTTTTCTTTAGTTCATTTTCACGAATTTGAGAATCATGCTCAGATACCATATTTTCTGCATCGGAGAGTTTTTCTTTATTTCTATTAATTTCCATTTTTATACCTTTACTCTTACGATTAAATGCGTCCCTATATTCTTGCGGTATGCCTTTTACTCTAAGCCAGCGATCATCAATAAGGTCAAATGTCTTCTTCCCAAACGGCCACATGTACTCTTCTGTATATTACTAAATATATTAAAATAACTGATTAGTATAAAATATTTATTCAAATTTGAGATATCAAATTTTCTAAAGCTAATTTGGGATTATCGGATTTAGTGACTCCGCTTGCAAGTAACACTCCTGATGTTCCGAGTTTTATTGCCATAGCTACATCATTTCCATTTTTTATACCTGCACCGCACAATATTCCAACCTTATCAGATATTTCTCGAACAGCATCTGCAGTTCCAGTGATGATATTGGGGTCCGCGGTTGTGACTGAAATATCCCCTCCAATTAACTCAGGTGGTTCAACAGCAACATACGTAGGACCTACTGCTGTTAGGGCTCTTGCCTCCTCGATATCGGCAGCGCAAGCGCATACGATAAAATCTTCAGGGACTTGATCTAATAACATAGCTATTTTCTCAATACTTATCTTATGCTCTGCATGGTTAATTAGAGTTCCTTTTGCGCCTCTTTCTACTGCAGTTTCGGGGTGCAACCAACCGGTATTTGACCCAAATTGGATAGGATCTAAATGTTGAGTCCAGACCTCTAAATCAGGCGCTATGGAGACTACTGACGACAAGTCAAATGCAGAGACGACAGCAATTAGGCGGGCTTCAGTCTCAATATTTGACATAATTAGGGCTAATTCTTCAGCAGAAACTCCGTGTGCGGTTTCATAAGTTTTGAAGTTGACAACTACAAGGTGCCCAGACATAGTCATGGGACAGGCATCTATAATTTTACAATATCGCTAAAAAGTTATCACTGGATAGTATGGTGTCCAATTACCTTATCAGAAAGAGTCGTGCCTTCGGATATTATTGATCCTTCGCCAATTAGACATCTTTCTAAATATGAATTTTTTCCAATTATTGCATCTTTTAAAACAACGCAATCTGATAAAATAGCAGTAGAATCAATGGAAACATTGAGTCCAATAGCGCATCTATTGACAGTTTTTATTCCATCTGTTTCTTCTGCAAACCATGAATTTTTTATCTTTTTTCCTGAATTAAATCTATTATTATCTATACAAACCTGAGCGGCTTCAATAAAGGAAAGAGGAGTCCCTGCATCTACAAAATAACCAGAGAAAACAAGCCCAGCCATTTGACCTGCTTCCGCAATTGGCGGGAAAACTACTCTCTCCATACTATGCCTTTCTGAAGAGAAGTTATCTAAAATTTCTTTCTCAATTATTACACAACCAGCATTGATGTAATTGGAAAATTCGGTACCTGGTTCTGGTTTTTCTTGGAATCGACGGATTAGTCCATTATCATCTAAATCACATACTCCAAATCTACTTGGATTTTCAACTTCCCATAGAGATAATGTTGCTTTTGCTCCTTTATCATAATGATGTGACAGGAGTGCTTTTACATCAATACTTGAAATTAAATCGCCGTTTAAAACCAAAACAGGACCTTCTTTGGTCAAATTCTTACTTGCTAAACCGACTGCTCCCCCTGTGCCTAATGGTTCGTCCTCAACAGAAATTATTACTTCATAGCTAGTATCTTTTTTCGAAAAAAAGTCCCTTATCTGCTCTACACCATACCCTGCTGCAATAATCACTCTTGAGATTAATTCTTCAGGAATTACTTCAATTACTCTCTCCAAAATGGTTTTATCTAAGATTGGAAGTAATGGTTTTGCCCTATCTTCAGTCCAGGGCCTCAATCTAGTTCCAAATCCGCCCACCAGGACAATAACTTCCATATTTATTGCTCACGGCAACTATCATTTGAGTCCTTCTATATTTGGATGACGTAGAATGTATCTATCGCATCTTTCAAAGATAAAGAGCATGTGGGCCTGACATGAATATTCACGAATATCAAGCGAAGTCTATTTTTCATGATTCAGGAATTAAAGTAGTTAAGGGAATTCATTGCTTAACAGTAGAGGACGCTTTAAATGCCTATGAGGAATTAGAATCAAAGGTTGTAGCAGTTAAAAGTCAAATTCATGCAGGCGGAAGAGGCAAGGGAAACTTGTATAATCCTGAATCAGGAGAGTTAGTAATGGAAGGAGGAGTTAAGATAGCATTCTCAAAAGAAGAAGTTAGAGAATATTCAACCGCAATAATTGGAAATAGGCTGGTAACAAAGCAAACAGGTAAGGAAGGCAAAATTGTTAATAATTTATACATAGAGACGGGATGTAAAATAGAACATGAATATTATCTAGCACTTTTAGTCGATAGGGAAAATAAGTCAGTATTGGTAATGGCCTCTACAGAAGGAGGAATGGATATAGAAGAAGTAGCTGAAAACAATCCGGAGGCGATACATAAAATCTGGGCTGATCCATTAAATGGATTATCCAGAGAAGATTCTATGTCTCTTGCTGCCGCACTAGGATTATCTGATAAATCTCAAGAAGAATTGGCATCCATGTTAGATTCATTATACGCAATGTTTACAGAAAGAGATTGTTCCATGATTGAGATAAATCCACTTGTAAAAAGTGAATCAGGAGAAATGATTGCACTTGATGGTAAAGTGGGCTTTGATGATAGTGCTGACTTCAGACATCCTTGGAGAAATGAATTACGTGATTTTTCTGAAGAAGAAGATGTAGAAATAAGAGCTCATGAATATGGCCTTTCGTATGTGAAGCTAGAGGGGAATATTGGGTGTTTGGTCAACGGGGCTGGATTGGCAATGGCTTCAATGGACGTCATAAAACTCTACGGAGGAGAACCGGCGAATTTCTTGGACATAGGAGGAGGAGCGACTCGTGAATCTATCACTGCAGCATTTGAGATAATTTTAGAAGATAAAAATGTCGAAGGGATTCTAGTAAATATATTTGGAGGAATAATTCAATGTGACATGGTTGCTAGAAGTGTCATTCAGGCTTCTGCCGAAATTGGGCTTGCGGTTCCATTAGTAGTTAGGTTCTCAGGAACAAACCATGTAAAAGGAAAGGAAGTTCTTGATCAAAGTAATTTAAATGTCCACACCACCAATACACTTGCCGAGGGTGCTGAAAAAATAGTTTCACTGACTAGGGGTGATGCTTAATGTCTATTTGGATTAATGAAGAAAGTAAGATTTTAATTCAAGGAATAACAGGTAACCAAGGGACATTTCATGGCACAATGATGGTGGAGTATAGGACTAATGTAGTAGGGGGAGTAACTCCTGGAAAGGGCGGTCAAAAAATAAAACTATCAGAAAAGGAAGTTCCGGTATTTAATACGATGTCTGAAGCAATTGAAAATACAAATGCGGATGTAAGTGTGATTTATGTTCCTGCGCGATTCGCAGCAGCAGCAATAATAGAAGCTGCAAACTCATTTCAACAAAATGGAGGCGGATTGATAGTCTGCATTACTGAAGGAATACCAATTCTTGACATGGTAAACGCGGTTGCTAACATTGAAAAATGCCCAGATGTTCGATTAATAGGACCAAATTGCCCTGGAATAATAACCCCTGGGGATCAAGGAGGTTGCAAAGTTGGAATTATGCCAGGTTTTATTCATGCTAAAGGAAAAATAGGCATTGTATCCAAGAGTGGGACTTTGACTTATGAGGCTGTAGCTCAAACCATGAGTGTTGATGAAGGTCAGTCTACATGTGTAGGAATAGGAGGGGATCCAGTTAATGGGACTGGATTTATTGATTGCCTAGATGCGTTTGAGAAAGATCCCCAAACAGAAGCCATAGTAATGATTGGAGAAATAGGGGGTTCTGCTGAAGAAGAAGCTGCTGAATGGGCTGCTAAAAATATGAGTAAACCCATAGTTGGATTTGTTGCTGGTTCCACCGCCCCTCCAGGAAAAAGAATGGGGCATGCAGGTGCAATAATATCAGGAGGTAAGGGGACTGCGGAAGAGAAATTTGCTGCATTTGAGAAGGCAGGAATATATGTTGCTCGCGATCCTTCAGAAATTGGTAATGTATTATTAAAGGCACTTAAAGAACATAATCTTAGATAATGATTATGATAATTAGTAATGTTATGAGGTAATCAAACTATACAAGTTTTAAGATGAGGTGAAGTACCTAATACGCTCAAAGGGGGCACTGATAACATGGATAATTCAAAAAAACATATGAAAATAATGTTAAAAGGAACCTCTAGATCATTTTACTTAACACTGAAATTTTTACCTAGAAAAATTCGTGATCAAATAAGTTTAATGTATTTATTGGCGAGGCTTTCGGACACAATTGCTGATTCAAATATTGAGGATAAAGAACAATTGATAGAACTTTTAGGACTTTATAACGATAGAATTCAAACTGCTAAAGGAGTATTGCCGGATTTTACTGATTTATCTTATCAGCAAAATAATTTAGCAGAAAGAAATCTATTATTAAATGCAGAAGTTCCAATAGATGCACTTGAAAAATCTACAATATTTAAAATGAGTGATAGAGAAAAAATTAGAGAATGTTTGAGAATAATAATTAATGGACAAACCCTAGACCTAGAACGGTTTACAGGGGAATCTGAAAAATCCATTATTGCAATTGCTAGTGAAGAAGAATTGGATGAATATACGTACATGGTTGCCGGTTGTGTTGGAGAATTTTGGACACATATGTCCTTAAACCATCTTTTTGATTTAAATGAAGAAAATAGAGAAAGGTTTTTTGAAAAAGCAATAAATTTTGGTAAAGCATTACAATTAATAAATATATTAAGAGACATTCCTGATGACTTAAGAATGGGGCGCTGTTATATCCCTCATGAGAGTTTGTCTGATCATGGACTTATTGTAGAAGATTTGTTAGATATGAGGAATATGAATAAATTCCGACCATTATATGAATCATATGTAATTAAAGCCGAACACTATTTGAGTGATGCTATTGAATACATAAAGATAATACCAAATAATCAATATATGTTAAGACTATCATGTATGTTACCAGTTTTAATCGGGCAGAGGACATTAAATTTATTAAGAAGTGAGAATATATTAGATAATGAAAACACAATTAAAGTCACAAGATCTGAAATAAAAATAATATTAAGAAAGGCGATTATGGCATCAATTTCCAGAAGTAGAAGTTTGAAATTATTGAAAATGAATAAATAAAAATATGTACCATACTTTCAATTATTTTTTTAATAAAAATTAAATTTTTGAAGGGAACATCCTATAGTGAACTTCAAGACAACATTAAAACCGGACAACCTGAGAACTATGGTGGAACGGCAAGTTTCTGATTTTGGAGACTTTAATGAAGTCGCCATAAAACAAACCATATCTTTGATTGAAGCCGAAAATGAGCCTAAGCGGATAGAAATAGTCCGTGCCGCGGTAGATCTCACGAAAGAGGCCACTAGAGCAATTAGTATTACGGCATTAGAAACCATTAGAGAGGGTGCTATTTTTATGGGCGCCATTGGATCTAGAGGTGAGTTGACAAATCCATTCAGACACATAGATGCCCCGATATGGAAGGAGTCTGAAGTTCCTGATCATATGATTAAAACTGCATATGAATACTGTGAAGAATTGACAAGGCGAGAAGCGGGAAATTTTTATCATTCATTCAAGTACCTCCCGGATTTTGAGAGGAGGGCAATTTGTGCATATTATGCATTCTGTAGAAGAGCTGATGACATAGCAGATGGAGATTTTGTTGATATTTTCCCAGGGGGCTCTACTAATGACCCCGAATCAATAAAGTACAGAGATGCCATAGAAGATCTAAGTAAAGGAGAGGCCGTACTTGACAGGAGTTCATATAATGACAAAATGTCGCAATTATTTTATTACAGGAAGAAATTATCAACAGCATATGGCAAAGTGACTTCTACTGACCCCATATTTATGGCCATAAAGGATACAGTAAATACTTTTGGAATTCCTAGGCAATTACTTGATGACATGGTGAGCGGAATGGAAGATGACTTTCACATGAATAGATATCAAAATTTTGAGGATTTGTACGCTTATTGTTACAGAGTAGCTTCAACTGTTGGCTTAGTTTGTATAGAAATTTATGGTTATGACAATATAAAGGCTAAAGAATATGCTGAATCATGGGGAATATTTATGCAATTGGTAAATATATTGAGAGACGTTGCTGAAGATGCGAAAAGAAATAGAATCTACTTACCCATAGATGATTTAGCAAGATATGGAATTAGTGAAAACGACATATTGAACAATCAAGATATTGTTAATCATCCCGGATGGAAACCTTTCGTTGAACATTACATTGAAAGGGCAAATTCATATAGAGATAAGGCATTTAAATTACTCCCTCTATTAGATAAGTCTTCCAGGTATTCTCCTGCAGCAATGGCGGCTTTTTATAGTTCAATATTGAAAAAAATAAAGAAAAGAGATGGAGATGTATTTAGTAGTAGAGTTCAGTTATCAAAGACTGAAAAAATCACTCTCGCTGGATATGTTTACATCCGCTATAGATTCCTGGCTATCTAAATTATAATTAATAATAGGCCATCCTAAATATTAGAAGTATTGAGAAGATTTCAAGGGGCGATATTATCAGGATTGCAGTATTAATACAAGAAAGATGCAAGCCTAATAGTTCTGCATTTAATTACTTGCAGAAATATGCAGGAACGTGCGGAGGAGAGTGCATTCAAGTTGAAGAAAATAAGTGTAAAATTCTTGAAGAGGCGTGTCCAGTATGTTTTACTCGCGCCAAACTTTGCCCTGGAGACGCGGTTAAAGTAATTAATCTGCCAGAAGAACTTAAGGCAGATATGACACATAGATATAGCCTCAACGGATTTAGACTATTTCGTCTGCCTACACCGAAGCAGAAATCCGTTGTAGGAATTCTCGGACCGAATGGAATAGGAAAATCTACTGCGATTAATCTTCTTTCAGGCTCTGTAATGCCCAATCTTGGAGATTGGATAGATCCACCAACGGATTGGGGAGACATAATAAGTACATTTCCACGAGGTGAATTACGAGATTATCTCATTTTATTATCCGAAGGAGAAATAAAAATAGCAGTCAAGCCTCAATATATCGATAAGTTACCCAAGTTATGGAGCGGGAAGGTCAGCGGATTATTGGAACGCGTCGATGACTCTGGTGAGTTGGAAAAATATGCCGAATTAATTGGTATAAACCACCTATTAGATCGTAATCTAGACGCCCTCTCTGGAGGGGAATTGCAGAGAGTTGCAATATGCGCAACGATATTAAAAGATGCTGATGTATATTTTTTTGATGAGCCTTCATCATATCTTGATATTTACGAACGAATGAGGATGGTCGGGATAATTCAAGATTTAGCCAATAGAGGGAAGAGAGTCATAGTTGTTGAACATGACTTGGCGATATTGGATGTATTATGTGATATGCTACATATTATCTACGGAGATAGAGGAGCATATGGCATATTTACGCCTTCAAGGACTACAAGAGGAGCAATAAATGCATACCTTGATGGTTTCTTGGTTGAAGAAAATGTGCGCATAAGAGATAAGCCAATTCGATTCCTAAGGGGGCGAACTAGAGGAGAGGAAATTGGGCAGCCGATTTTACAATGGGGAGACATGGAAAAAACTTTGGGAGATTTTAAGTTAGTAACGGGAAAAGGAGAAGTTAAATCAGCAGAAGTTGTAGGAGTTGTTGGACCAAATGCGACTGGAAAAACAACAATGGCTAGGTTGATAGCGGGGGAGATTGAACCAGATCAGGGATGGTGTACTACCGATGCAAAAATTTCCTATAAGCCACAACACGTCAATACAGAATTTGAAGGGAATGTACAAAATTGGCTAGATACCGAGATTGGCATGAAATGGAGATCAGGAGAGTTCCACACCCAAGTAATAAGACCTCTAAAAATTGATAAAATGTTAGAGTTACAATCAAAAAAGCTATCTGGAGGAGAATTACAAGCCGTCAGTATAGCAATTTGTCTTGGAAAAGAAGCGGATTTATATTTATTTGATGAGCCGAGTGCACACCTAGATGCCAATGCTAGAATGGAAACTGCAAAGGCAATAAGGAGAACTATGGAAAGTAATGAAAAGGCAGCATTTGTTATTGATCATGATATTTATTTCATAGATATTGTTAGTGATTCTTTATTAGTTTTTAATGGAGAAGGAGGGAAGCATGGCAATGCAATTGGACCATTGAGTTTGAGAAAAGGGATGAATAAATTCCTATCCAATGTCGATATAACTTTTAGAAGAGATCACGATTCACATCGACCTAGAATAAATAAGCCAGGAAGTAGGAAAGACCGGGAACAGAAAGTTGCTGGAGAATACTTCTATGTTGAATAAAATAACCATCGGATTCTTGAATGAAATAGGGGACGCAGTGGCGTGTCAGACAATCCGGAAGAGGCCCCTCCTACAGAAGAGGAAGAGAGTATAGAACTAGAAGAAGTCGGAGATCCTCTAGTTGAAATGCAAGAAAAAATAGATTTTCTAGAAAAGGAGATACAATATTCTGCTGCAGAAATTGTAAATGTTAGGCAGCGTGCGATTCGAGATAGGAATGAATTAAGTAAATATGGAGGTAGTTCTTTGGCAACCCGTCTGTTACCAATGATTGATAATTTAACAAGAGCAATTAATACTAGTTCAAATGAAAAAGCCGCTTCTGAATCATTGATTGAGGGAATAAAACTGACATTAGAAGGAATGATTAATTCACTAAGATTAGAAGGTGTTATGAAAATAGAAATTGAAAAAGGTCAATTCGACCCAAGTTGCATGGAATCAATAGCTTCAATCCCATGTCCAGAAGGAAAAAATCCCGGAGACATTATTGAAGTCATAGAAGAAGGTTATAAGTTACATGGTAGAGTACTTCGGCCAACAAAAGTGATTGTGTCAGAAGGGTGAAATTATTGACCTCTTATAAATTAACAAAGAAGCGAGTTTACGTTACAATATTTATCATAATTTTTTATCTCACTGCGGTGATGTGTATTCAAATTATCGCCCCAGATAGAATCATAACTCCTGAAGAATTTCCAGAATCATGTCCAGAAAAATCTATGAATTGTACGATGGTTGGCCCAGAACCATATAGAGGAGAAGGTAGAACCGAAATTCGTTTTAATTCAAGTATGAGTGAGGTAATTGAAGAAGCAAAGAAATGGTCCGAAGGAGAACTAGGAACAAGTATTTTAGGAGAATGGGATAATCAACTCCATGTCGTATTTAGGACATTGATTTGGAAGTTCCCCGATGATTTTATCATCAATCTTCATTGTGAAAACGAAGTCACCGTAATGAATATTTATTCAAAATCAAGAATTGGTATTAGCGACCTCGGAGTAAATGATGATAGAGTCCTGGATTTTACAAAACATATGACAAAAGTTAATCTAAGTCAATCTAAATGCACATAAAATGAAAATAATAAGAATATTAAAGAAGTTTTATATTTTCTACAATTGGAGCTTAGAGAGGTTCAGATAAAGTAGGGAAAGGAATATCTGAATATAGTGAATAAATAAGCAATAAAAATAGTAATTTTAATACAAGAGGAAGATTTCTATTCCGATATTGTATTGGCGCAATCAGAATAACATTATATTTCTTTAGAACGGAGTTTCTTAACTCCAGTAATGACGAGTATAATACAAATAAGTGCAGATATATTAGAAATCATAATTGAGTATGAGCCAATAATTATCCCATAAAGTAGCCATAATAACAGTGCAGCTGAAATTAGCCAAAAAGTAGGCAGAGAAATCCCCTCATGAGATTGTTCAAACCACACTTCTTTAATTTGAGGAATCCATGCAATAACTCCTAAAAAACCTGCAAATAGTCCTATTAGCTCTACTGAAAATGACAAATTAATTCCTCATAGTTTTGTCCTATCTACCTTACTACCAGACGACCAGTCATAGATCCCTTTTCCAGTTTTTTTCCCAAGTTCTCCTTTAGAGACCATTTCGACAAGTAAAGGATGAGGGAGATATGTGTCATCAGAAAATGAAGAAGCAAGATTAGAAAGTATATCTTTACGAACATCCAATCCGACCAAGTCAGATAGTTCTAATGGGCCAATTGGATGTTTATATCCAAGCATCATTGCTGTATCAATATCACTAGCAGAGGCTACTCCTTCCGCGAGCATTCTTATTGCTTCATTACCTAATACTACTCCTAATCTACTAGTAGCAAAACCAGGAACATCTTGGACGATGATATTAGTTTTACCCATTTTTTCTCCAATAGATTTTACCATTTCTATAGTTTCTTCCGAGCAGAGATCGTGGCGTACAATCTCAAGTAGTTTCATTATTGGAACAGGATTGAAGAAGTGCATTCCTATTACCCGTTCTGGAGAATTAGTAGCAGTAGCAATTTCTGAGATAGAAAGGCTAGAAGTATTAGTTGCGAGAATTGTGTTACTAGAAACTAACTCCTCTATTTTTGAAAATAATTCTTGTTTTAGTTCCATTATTTCAGGTACCGCTTCGATAACCAAATCAGCCCCATAAACTGCATTTTTTAGTTCAGTATGAATGGATAATTTTGAATTCCAAATATCTTTTTGGATTTGAGTGGTCTTGCCAATAGATATTCCTTTATCCCAAAATGAATCGATATTAGAAATTGCAGTATCAAGACTCTTGGCAGAAGTATCAAAAATTCTAGTTTCCCAACCACATTGTGCTGATATTTGAGCTATTCCTGCACCCATAGTTCCAGCCCCTATTACCGCAACGACCCCGATGACCATGTGCTGTGACATACTTCCTGGTCCATATGCGTTGCTCATTCTTGGCGGCCATAAGCAGCAAGAGCAGCCTGAAATAACCTTTGACGAGGGATGTCATGCTCCAAAAAGCAAGTGAATGGGGCAACATCTTTTAGTAATTCTATTGCACTGACGTATGCGCCATAAATAAATGGATCTGCAACAGTAGTAGGAGGGATATTAATTCCTAATTTAACGAGGCCTTTACGGGTATCTTCATCCCAAATTGCATATGTATGATGAGTAAAATGAAGATATGCAGATAATCTATGGATATCTGATCTTGCTTTTTGCGTGAAACTATCAATTAATAATGTGTCAGGATATCTGATTGCATAAAGTGCTAGTTTGACTTCACGTGTGGTTTCTCCTTTCCAATCTCTTTTACTAAGATTCATCCAATTATCTACCATATCCAACATATTATCATCATATGGGCGCTTTACCATATAGAGTAGTTTTTCATATTCATCGGGATTTTGTTTTTCTGAATGATGATGATCATTAAAAAAATTAGTCAAATTATCAAAAAATGGCTTACATTTTTCTTTATTGAATGCTAAAAGTGATACGTGTTGCATTTAATCACCAAGTCCCATTAATTTCCTTTCCATTCTCGATATTGGATCCAGTCTTGTTTCATATAATCATTCATCAGCTTGTTTTCATCTTCCTGTGTAGGGAGGACACTAATTAGATAAGTTTCATAATCATCATCAGAGCCCTCAAATTCCTCACCGGTAATTGTGTATTTTAAACCTGCATACATCCCTATTCCGCGATTAAATTTATCGGAAGGTATGAATAAATCTGGCTCTCCTTCTTTTCTAGCAGAGCTGATTCTGCGCATCTCATCCCGCAACTCCTGGAAATATAATTCTCTACTTGCCTCATTGAGGTGTTCACGATCTGCATCAATATCACTTTCTCGTTCATCATACCTTCCCTTGACTCCATAGACATATGCCCACTGAGCGCTAGTAGAATCATCAGTTCCAAATAAATCAAGCCCGGTACTAATCCACTTATTCAAATATTTTTGAAGTAACTCGCAGGGAATAACTCCTTGTTTGACAATTCTTCTGAGGCCGTTTGCACCTGTTCCAAGGTGGAATGATTCCTCCTTTAACATTGGACCCATGGATGCTGCTAAAGGTTTGAAAGATGATGTACTGAGCATTTTTAATTGGTATTTTCCATCTCTGTCAATAAAATGAGTGAAACAGAAAAAATCTAACCAATGATCTATGGGGGCATTGAATGAGCCAAGAATTCTAGTTCCTTCTAGAGCATTTCTTTCTAGTAATTTTGAGGCTTCCCTTACACCTTGCTCTCCAAAATATGTACACAATACATACGCCATCTGCCAGCCATGCCTTTGTTCCTCGCACATTATCCTTAATGCAGATTTCTTATCATATTCAGTAGGCGCAGTATCAAGTAGATGATTTTGCTGTTCAACACTAGCGAATTCTGTATCTCCTTGGACACTAATCATAGTAATTATAGCATCTCTAATATTTTGTTGAGGAATTTGCATTCTTCTTTCCCATTTTGGCATTCCTTCGAAATCACCGAATTCGATTTTGTTTCCAGCAGTATCCCAATCGAACTTAATATCGAATCTATAATCTCCGAGCCATGATGGGTCAAATCCTATTCTAGTCTGCCATTCACTAAAGTCATTTATCCATGCTTCGAAGTTTGGAGAATAATCTTCCACTATTTCTGTACCTGACATAAATTTGCCGATAAGTAATTAGTATATGAATAAATGTATAGAATAATGTATAATAAGGTCAAATTTATTTGCCTTTGAACCTTGGAGTCCGCCTCTCAACATAAGATGCTATTCCTTCTTTGGCATCTTCTGATTGGAATAAATCTGATTGCAATTCACGTTCCAAGGCGAGATGTGACTCAAGGGGTATTTCGATACCACTCTGGACACTTCTCTTGATGTTGCCAATAGCCTTTGCAGCAGCAAGAGGGAGTGTGAATTGACTAGCATAATCTAATACATCAGTCCTGAAATCATTTAATCCCACACTATCATATATATCATGAACCAGGTCCATATCACGGGCTTCTTCAAAAGAAAATTTTCTACCTGTAACCATTATTTCCATTGCCCTTGCTTTCCCAACCAGGCGTGCAAGTCGAGCAGTGCCGCCAGTTCCTGCAAGTACACCAAGTGATACTTCTGGCAAACCGATTTGGAAATTTCCTTTGTGTGCAATTCTTATATCTGCGGCCATAGCTATTTCAAGACCTCCTCCTACTGTATGGCCATTTAAGGCCGCAATAACTAATTTTGGAGTTTGCTCAAGACGGGAAAGAGTTTCATTTGCATGTAAGCAGAAAAAGTATTTGTATCGAGGAGATAGGGTATTTAGATAATTAATACTTGCTCCTGCTGAGAAGAATTTTTCACCATGACCAGTTAGCAATATAACTGAAACTTCTCCATCAAATCTTGCATTAAGAATTGCGTGATCTATATCTTCCCACATTTCACGAGTATAAGTATTCACTGAAGTCCTACCTTCAGAGAGAGGTTTACCATCAGTATCTGATATAAGTTCAATAATTGCAATACCATTATCTGTTACACCATAATTTACCAAATTATTAGGCATTGGTTTTAGTTCGGGCCAAGAGGTCATGATGATGGCAATATGATAGGTTATTTCAATCAAGCGGAGGATAAAGGCCAGATATCATGCATCTGATTCTTTAAATGATAATTTGGCGCCTGACTTCCTGACTACATCCCATTGTTTACCAATTTCTAAACCTCTTGCACTCGGCTCCCATGAATCACGTTTGAGTGCTTTTCTGAATGGCATTCTATTCACCATGCGGCCGTCCGATAATTGTTTTTTCCTCAGCATACCGAATTTAACAAAAGGCCATAAGAGTTTACGGAAAATACCAGGTGAATAAAGCCAACGCAAAAACGCCAAACCATCTCCTTTACGTTTTTGGTCCCACATCCAATATCTAGCTGCTAATTTAAATCCTCTATCGCCAACTCTATTCAACAGAAATCGGTTGGTGGCGCTTGATTTTACCAATGGTATAAGCCTCCTACGTATTTCAATTTCATAATCGCATTCTCCAAGGATCCCTTTAGCGGCTAAAACGCCACTTGTGATTGCATATCTCATCCCAAAACCCCACATGAAATCTTGTAAACCTCCTGCTTCACCAACATAATAGCGTCCTTCATGAATATATTTTTTAGGTAAGGAAAAATCCCCTTTACCGCCAACTCTCTTGATAGGTCGTCTATTTAATTCATACTTACTTTCATACCATGCTATAGTTTCATTCAGATATTTACCACTCTTTTTTTGTTGCCTCCATAGGCATGTACAAATTAATCCAATTCCATCTATTATAATCAAATAAGAATAAGCCCCTGGTGCTAGTTTGTCATTTAATTGTAGAGTTACATGATTAGGGTGATCTGTATGAAAAATTTCTCCAAATGCAACTGCACTTGATTCCTTTGGACCTGCCGCAATAATATTACACTCTTCTGGGGGTTTACGTATCTCATAGTGGATGTTGACTCCTGCATCTAAGGCCATACGTTTCATCCCTTGATCTATACAATGTTCATCAGTACCTCTCTCTACGACTCGAAATGCAATTGATTCAGTTATAGGTTGAGTTATGACATCATCAGGATGTGCTAGATCAACTACACTAAAATCATTAGATTTAAAAGATTCAGGGTTAAGGCCCCAACTTCTCATTTCATCGAAAAAATCAGGAGATGAGGTCCAGTTTTCTATACCTTGAAAATCTCCATCGAAGCGCGAACCGCTATCTTTGCGAATATCATATACATGTACTTCTTTACCTGCATTGGCCAGTATTGTTGCTGCCGCAAGGCCAGACAATCCTGCTCCTAAAATATGTAAGGAGTTATCCCCCATGGTTTAGACGGATAGAGTCCTGAACTTCAACAATTGGGTTATTTCCGTTGTATTCAAGTCCCGATACACCCCGGAGGATAATATGGAAGATGTCATAATAACTGTTGAGTCTGACAAATTAGAACCAGATAAACTTAGAAAAATGATAGACAGAGAAGAATGTGGGAGCATAGTTTCATTCATAGGTTTAACAAGAGGAATAGATAATTCATTGAAAATAAAAGAATTAGTTTTTGATTCATGGGAAGAAAAATTACCTCAGGTTCTCGAAGAAATAGCCAATAAGTCCATTGCAAAGTTTGGAGTGAAAAAAGTAATTATTTCACACCGGGTTGGGAATGTGAAACCAAAGGAGCCAATAGTTTGCATCCATGTAGCCTCAATCCATAGGGCAGAAGGTTTTGCAGCATGTAGTTGGGTTATTGATGAATTGAAAAAACAAGCCCCATTATGGAAGAAAGAAATAAGTGAAGATGGCATAATTTGGAAGAAGGGGCTAGGTTAGAATTTTGGTTTCAAAAAGGAAAAAACCATTAATTGACAATAGTAAAATATATGTCCACTCTACTAGAAGTAGTAAGATGGACGGAAGTTGGGACGGCATAATAGATATTAGTTCTAAACCAAAGGTAAGGAGAACTGCAAAGGCTACCGGAATTTTGCGTTTGAGTAAAGAGGCCATAGATATTGTGAAAAATGGAAGAACAAGTAAAGGAGATGTGAGAGAAGCGTCAACTGTTGCTGCGATTCAAGCGGTAAAAGAAACACCTAGAATGATACCTCATTGCCACGTCATACCTATTGAAGGTTGTAATATCAAATGGGAATTAGAAGGGAATTCCTTGAGGTGTAATGTTTCCGTGGTTTCTCATTGGAATACAGGAGTAGAAATGGAAGCTTTGTGCGGAGTGAGCGCGGGATTATTGTGCGCATGGGATATGCTCAAATCTATAGAGAAAAATTCATTTGGACAATATCCGGACACGGGAATTGAAGGAATCAGGGTTTTGGAAAAGAACAAGCAACAACCGCATAATTGAATGCCTAGTTGCTTTGCGGAGAGTATGCCGACAAAAGACTTGGAGAAATATTTCCTAGATGCAACAGAATCTGCAGCGATAGCAGCAGCAGCTTGGATTGGCCTTAACGATGGTAAAGCAGCCGATGGAGCAGCAGTAGAAGCAATGAGAAGTGTTTTCGACACAGTCCCTTTTGACGGAAGGGTAGCAATTGGAGAAGGTGAACGTGATGATGCCCCTATGTTATGGATTGGAGAACCTTTGGGCTCAATGCAAGGTAATCCTGAAGCGATGTCAATAGACATAGCGGTTGATCCATTGGAGTGTACAAATCATGTGGCATTTAATTTACCTAATGCAATGGCAGTATTGGCAGCAGCACCCAGAGGGGAGTTGCTCCATGCACCTGATTGTTATATGGATAAAATAGCAGGCTCGCCAGAATTAATTAAAGAAATTAGTTTAGAAGCAGGTACATCTTATAATATTGAATCGGCGGCTTCGGTGCTTGGTAAAAAGTCAAATGAATTAAAAGTAGTTGTTATGGATAGACCTAGGCATGTTGAATTAATTAAAGAATTAAAGGAATATGATGTAAATATTAAATTAATTGGAGATGGTGATGTAACTGCAGCCCTAAATGCTGCAGACCCTAATTCAGACATTGATATGTTGATGGGCATTGGAGCTGCCCCTGAAGGAGTGATTACTGCAACGGCTTTGAGAGGATTAGGTGCCCCTTTTGAAGGTAGATTGGTATTCAAGAATGAGGGACACCGCGAACGAGCAGAAAGGATGATTGATGACGATATTGAAAAAATTTGGGATCGTGATGAATTGTGTTCTTCTGATGATGCGCTGTTTATTGGCAGCGGAGTATGCGATGGCCGAACAAAAGGTGTTAGATCTAATGAAAAGGGGATGTATGTAGTTCAATCAGAAATAATAGATGTTAAAAATAAAGAACATAAAATTTTAACTTCTGAAAGGTAAATAGCAAACTTCCTAACGATGGATTCATTTCCTTGGTCCATTTCCGCGTAGATAGAGATAGTATGGATACAAATAGCCTTGAAAAAATAGCAAACGATTTAGTTGCACCTGGAAAAGGAATTTTGGCTGCAGATGAAAGTAATGGAACAATGTCAAAAAGATTGGAGGCAGTAGGAGTTGAGGCAACAGAAAGTAATAGACGGGCATACAGGGTAAATTTATTCGCAACTAAAGGTTATGAAAATTCAATTAGCGGAGTTATACTTTATGATGAAACAATAAGACAACACATGGACAATGGAGAGTCTATTCCCGGAGCCATGCTGAAAAGAGGAGTATATCCTGGAATTAAAGTAGATACGGGAGCTAAAGAACTAGCTAATCACAATGGTGAAAAAATTACGGAAGGTTTAGACGGATTAAGAGATAGGTGCATAGAGTATTACCAATTAGGAGCCAGGTTTGCCAAATGGAGAGCAGTAATAACAATTCAAGATGGTATGCCGAGTGATGCATGCATAAAGGTGAACGCTCATGCACTTGCAAGATATGCTGCAATTTGTCAAGAACAAGGATTAGTACCTATAATTGAGCCTGAAGTTTTGATGGAAGGAGATCACACATCCCAACGATGTTTAGAAGTAACATCCAAAATTTTGGATGAAACATTTTCAGAATGTATAATGCAAGGAGTTCATCTCCCTGGGGCATTATTAAAACCAAATATGATATTACCTGGGAATAACAATTCAGAAGAAATAACTAGAAAGAATATCGCTGAATTGACTATTGAATGCTTAAGTAAACATGTACCAAAAGAAATACCGGGCATTGTTTTCTTATCTGGAGGGCAGTCTGATGAAGATGCGACCGCTCATCTAAATATTATGAATAAAATGGACATCAAACAACCTTGGGAATTATCTTTTTCCTATGGTAGAGCGTTGCAGGCCGAAGCATTGAAAGAATGGGCAGTAGGAACTGCGGAAAGTAGTCAGCAGTCATTTTTAAAGAGGGCAGAGATGAATCATAAAGCCAGAAGTGGCGAATGGGCAGAAGAATTAGAGTGATTATTACGAAGGGGAAGTTAAATCTTATTTTCAGAATCTAAAGTCCCGGGCCTTAGTTGCCACACACAGATTTCATATCTCCCAGATAATGCCCCTCCTCTTTTAGTAGTGGCTATTTTCAATATATCTTTATCTTTAGATAAAACATTGCCTAGTTGCTGAGGAGTAGTACCATGCCTCATGGTTGAGTTGACATGTTCCAATATTTCAGTTGTATTAGCTTCCCCTCTTAAATCTAAAAATTTCTTTATTTTTTGTCTTAGTCTCGTAGTTCTCATATCAATAACCCCCAGTTAAATCATCAACCATGTGCCTTCTATGGTCTTCAGCCCACTCTTTGGTAGCCCACTCAGAAAGTGAATTAGAAGGATCTATGACGCCACTATTACGTATTTCCCCAATACGCACAATGCCAGTATCGGATTCAAGAAATTCTGCTAAATCGATATTTGATAATTTATTTATTTTTGAAAGCCAGAAAGATATTTCTGCAGTATTTCTAGGTTTTTTAATTAAAAATTTTCTAATACTATTACGTATATTTTCTTCCTCCATTTTAATCAATTAATTAACCTCCATAGTCCGCGTAATCGAACCATATTACTCAGGAGAGCGGGGGGTAATATAATGCTTCTGTAAGATATTACCATAATTAGTTACATTTTGTTGTAAAAAAAGAGTCGTTTTTTAATTATATAAAGTATATATTTCAATAGTAATAACTATTCCAGTGGAAATGTGTAACTAATAGTAACTATAACAGTTAATATTATACATATAATTCATTTAGATTAATTCAGAGGAGTAAATTAGTGTCGAATGATTTCAGTAACATCCCTACAGGAGATGTAAAAATAACACCAAAAAAAATTAGAAGTAAGCACCGTTTGAGGATGATGATTAGATTATCTGAGGAAGCGGAAACGGTTAGTGATTTAGCTCAACTAGTAGGGTTGAGAGTACCTCATGCATCGGCTGAAATAAGAAAAATGAGAGAGGAAGGATTGGTATCTAGTGACTTGATTACTGGCAGTAGAGGGGCGAAAATTAGCCTAAGTGAAAGAGGGTGGCATTCATTAAATTCTGATGAATGGTTCAAAGCATTATTATCGCTTCCAATACCAAGAGAACTAGAGAAATATAGCATCCTATATCATGAAGGCGACGACATACTTTTTGGATTTCTAGAAAAGCCCAAGAATCCTTTGGCATTAGTCCCTGACAGATTGCCTGATTCTAGTGGAAATGAGGGGGTATCTTGGAACTGGGCTACATTAAATGAATCTAGCCTTAAATGGTTTAATTTAGATACCATGGAGAGAATTACTGAACAGCCAGAAAAACCTAATCCCCTAAGTATCGAATCATATCTGGAAAAACCACAGGTAATAGGAATCATGCGAGGGAAAATTCTGAATAAAAATGGAGCCATAACAGCGTCAACAAGTAAATGGTTTAATCCTCCGAAGGAAAAGCCTAGACCTCCACTCACAGAAAACATCTATCATCGAGGATCATGGACTTTAGGTGAATGTCATGACATGATGCCCTTAATAAAACCTAAAGAAGCCATCATAGGAATCATAAATGATAGTTTATACAAATCAATGCTACTGAGGACTGCTAAGAAAAATGCATTATTAATTGGAGACTTGAGAGGCTTAGATTCAGGAGAAACAACATATCCATTGGGTGCACTGAAATATTGGATAGAAATAGTTCATCCAAGAATAACAAATCAAGAAAGAAAGAAGAGGTTGACGGCTTTACAGGACAAAATAATTAAGAATAAGCGTATTAGAGTTTCAGATTCAACATGGAGAAAATTTAGGAATGATTGGGGAGTTAGTATTTTCTCTGAAAAATCATATTCCAGAAATATCGACACTCGTGGACTAAAAAAGTCCTCAGTAGAATCATTAATTATATGGGCCATAAAAGATAAAGATAAATCACCATTGGTTCTTGACCTAAATGATAAAATATCTGAAAATACTCTTTCCCTAGTTGAATCTTATTCAAATTTACGGCTGCTTATACTGAAAAAACAAATTACTCAGTTCGAAAATTATGATAAGTTAGATACAAACTCACATAGGCCTTTACCTTGGTTCAATTTCCATACAAAGGAAGGAAAAATACCTTTAAAATTAATAGAAAGTCAATATCAAGAAAATAGTTTTGAAGAATCATTACAGACAACAATAAGCCCATGGGATATTATGTCCATAGAGGCAAATAGCGATTTTGTCCCTGAACTGTTAGATGATGAATACTATTCAATAGTTAAATCTTCAATTTCTCAATACCCTTTAGGAGATGAAGAGTGGTCAAATCAAATTGAAGCGCGATATCCATTGGCATCGTGGATAGCCTCGCCCCCTAGAGGGAGGTGGCCAAGGTGGCAAAGATTGAGAGGGAGGCTTGATCCAGAGTGGCTTGCACTTCTAGACTTAAATTATTTACCAATTGAAAGACTAGTAGAAGTAGCAAACGAGGCCCCTCCACCAGTATTAGGTAAATTTTCGGAATCGATGGGAATTAAATTAAGAGATGATCCAGATATTTTTCTTAGATCGAGGCCAGCAATAGATTCCAATAGTGCATCCATAGGAGTTTCTTGGATAGCAGCACAATTTCTTTCTAATGCAGCTTGGATGCCAGAGAATATGCATAATGATATGCGAGAATGGGCGATAGATGCATGGATAAGACACCCTCCTCTTGATTCCCTACCAGCCATAAAAGGAATACATTGGCTCTATACAAAGAAAATTAAAGATGTAACGGAAGTTGATACGATGATGCTAAAGTTAAAAAACAAGAATAAGACTATGCCACCCGATAATCAATTTCAAATTTGGTCTAATATGTTAGACATGATATTAAATAATAAAAAATTAAATAGAGAAGAGTTGGGATTTGTTCTCAAGGAAATGCCATCAGATTGGTGGGCAATAGAAGCGCAAAATCTACTCAGAAATGCTTTGAGAGATGATAAAATGAAATGGGTATTGAAGTTAGAAATACCATGGTGTTCAACAATTTTAAGGCCTGAGGGCGAAAATATTGATGCCCCAGGAATATCATCAAAAGTACATCCAGGATGGGATTATTCAATACTAACTGACCTAAAAAGGGAAAAAAATAGCTTAGAAAGTGATTCAATTAATGATTTTTATGAAGCATTGGATTGTTCATTAAGAAATTTAACTCCAAAAAAAGGTAGAACACATGAATTATCAGGATGGTTGGCACAGCCAGTAGAAAAATGGCCTAATTTTTCAATAACCGAGGCAACCAAAGGGAATACAGAAATTATGGCAAGGATATTCCTAAGATGTTCAGGATTTCCAATGAAAGAAAAATTAAAGAAAATAATCATTAAATAACCGAGATGTTCTTCAAGTAGAGACAGTTAGGACCAAATGCCCAAGCGGCAACACCGTCACGACGAAACCACCACGCCGGAGGTTTAGAATGAGTGACGGTACCACGTTATGGGAAACCACTTGTCGAAGACCATGGTGACCGAAAGGTATGATCTATGGAGCAAACAAGTGGCCGGATTGTGAAAAGGTCCCCAGAGGACTGAAAGGAATGAATCAAGGGACTACCACACAGTCCGACAGACGTCCCGGGGTGGGTCAGGCGCCAGAGTTAACACAATGAAGGTGACCGTTACACCTCGGGGCACACTGAAAAAATAAGTTAAAAACAATCAGTAGTGATCATATGCATGACATCGGCCTAATAGGAGGGACATTTGATAGATTTCACCTAGGGCATTATAAATTAATAAAAGAAGCGTTAAGAAAATGCTCCAAGATAGAGATATGGATAATATCAGATGAGATTGCCAAAAATAAAAATCCAATGACTTTGAGTTGGGAAGATCGTAAAGCTGAAATAATCAATAATTTAGATTTGGAACAAAAAGGAAATATTAAATTCGGCGTATTAATAGATGATTTTGGTCCAGCACCAACTCATCCTAATGCAACTGCAATAATTTGCACAGAAGAGACTGTAGAGATTTGCGTCAAGATAAACATAATGAGAAAAGATAACAATTTAGACGAATTAGAGATTATTCGAGTTGCGCATGCCATGGCATGGGATAATTTACCAATCTCAAGCACCAGAATAAGAGATGGTGGAATTGATCGTAGTGGTGCATCTTGGATTCAAATTAAAAAAAATGATACAGGCGACATAATAGATAATTCAGCTGTATTAAAGATGACAAAGGAAGTTAGTCAGGAATTGAAGGGACCTTTTGGTGAATTAATTGAAGGCCCGGAAGAAAATCCAAAAATTGCTATGCAGATAGCAATTAAAAAATATCAAAATGACAACGTCCCCTTAATCTCAGTTGGTGATGTTTCCACTTTGACTCTAGAAAATTTAGGTTTTTGCGCAAATATTGCCTTTATTGATGGCAAAACAAAAAGAGAAGACTGGCCTAAAGCGAATGAAATTAGATTTGAAAACTATGATCAATTAATAGAATGTATAAATCCCCCAGGAGAATTAACATTGTCATTACTTAATGCGTGTAAAAAATCCCTAAACTCATGGATTGATAATAGATCTTCTTCAATAATAAGAATAGACGGTGAAGAAGACCTTGCCCCCTTAATAATTCACTTATTGGCCCCTCTTGGAACAGTAGTAATTTATGGGCAACCACATAAAGGATTGGTGGTTAGAATAACAAAAGAAGAAACCAAATCCAGATGCAGAAAGATAATAGAAAAATTTGAAAGAATAAAAAATTAATTCTTTGTATTATCTAAAACATAGAGTCCAATCCCAAATGAAACAAAACTAATCGTAACAGAATAAACCCCAGGGTCTAGCCATGTATTATATGAAATGCACCATGCAAAGTAAAAAATAATTCCAATACAAATTAACCAACTTGATAATGTGCTTAATAATCCACTTTCCAATGTAGTCAAATTATTAAAAAAGGCATTCAATCTTGATTGGAGGAAGGGCGTCAATGATTCATTATCTCCCTTTGGTCTTTTTTCTAGAGAACTCCGCATACCAATGACTCCAACTAAGCAAATAAAAGTGCCTAATCCTAAAAATATTAAATCATCCAAAACTATGCCCATATTTACAGTATTTGATTCACGGGACTGAGTAATGAATCCTGACCAAAGTGCTTTCCTCCCAGGTGAATACGCACCTATCGAAATATTGACTATGGATAAGATTATTGCCCAAGTACCAAGTACAGTAGCAGTCAAAGATAGAGGCATACTAGGCCTCCTCAAAGAAGAATTCCAGTCAACAGCATCGCCTTTCATTAGACATTCCGAATTGACATCTTGATATAATGATTATCGAGAGGAGAAATTTAACTACAACTGTGATTGAAGCTTATATTTACCTGAAGATGCTTCATTTACCAATGGTTCGTGGTCACTCATCAGAGATATCGCATCGATTGCTTTTGGTATTGCAGAATTGACTTGTTTGCTCCTACCTCCGCGGCCCTTGCTAACATTCCTAGCAATGATTAGCCCCAATGTATCCAGTTCGTTAAGAAGAGAAGAAACTCTCCTGGTTGTCAGTGCCTCAACTTCAATTTTAATACAGGCGTCGGAATATGTCCTAAATACATCTCCTGTCGAGATATTTCTCAATCCATTTTGTTCGTTCAAACATATTGAGAACAAAACTAGTTTTTGATGCAATGGAAGTGTCTTTAGGACAGGAGTAACTTGATCATATTCGAGTTGGCTTTGTGCCATCTTAACGTGTCTAGTATCTACTTTACATTGGGAGCTTTGTTCAGCTTTTTGTACAGAAATTCGTAATAAATCAAGTGCCCTACGTGCATCGCCGTGCTCTTGTGCTGCCAATGCAGAGCATAAACCAACTACACCAGTTTGGAGCACATCTTCTTTCAGTCCTTTTTCAACTCTTTCTGATAGAATATTTTCGATTTCTAATGCCCCATATGGATGAAATACAATATCTTCTTGACTGAGTCTTGAAGTTACTCTTGGATCCAATTGTTGTGTAAAATTTAAATCGTTACTTATGCCGATTATGCAACACCTGGCTTTTGTTAATCTAGTGTTGAGATTAGTCAAATTATAGAGTAAACCATCGCCAGCCCTAGAGACCAAATTATCAATCTCATCAAGGACTATAATGTGAACTCCGCCTAGCCTATCCATTCGTTGGACAAGTGTTTCCAATACACGATCTGTTGGCCAACCAGTGAATGGGACAATGTGATCACCTCGTTCGTAAAGTTGAGCGGCCATGTATTGCACAACTCTGTATTTCGTATCTACACTTCTGCAATTTACCTCATAAGTACAAACATTCTGATTCAACTCATTTCCTTTCTCCCTAAGTTGCGCTAAAACGTATCTAGTAACTACAGTCTTTCCAGCCCCTGGTACCCCATACAATAACATATTTGAGGGAATATGCCCTTGTAGGGCATCAACTAAGTTTTTTACCAGAGAATTTACTTCGTGATCTCTATGAGGTAGTCTTGATGGTTCAAATGCGTGGTCGAAAGCCTTTCTGTCAATAAAGAGGCTTTCCTGTCCGAGGATTTTTTCAAAAATATTCCCGTCCATAATGAATCACAAAGCCTCTACATTATATCCTAACGCACATATTTATCTAACCTAGTAAAATACGCGCAAGCACATGTCTTCTCCCGAGTAAGTCAAAGATAATAAGGGTGACTTACGAGTTAAATTTATACAAGCATTCTTTGTACTTTTAAAAAATATAAAATACATTATTAATTAAATTATTGGATGTCAATGTTGCCCAACTTGAACGTACCGTTATCTCTGATAATCAAAAAATCTCCGTCTTCCAATTGATGTATTCCATTGGGCAATACAGGGGTTTGGAAACCTTCTAATCTTCCTTTTGAACTAGCATAATTGTGTGTCACTAATATCAGTTTATTAGGGAAACGTTTGGAAAATGAAATAATATCCTTAGGAGTATGATGATGGGGAAAATTTCCAATATCAGGCATCCCCATTTCTAGAACTATCACATCTGCTTTTCCTGCTCTTAATTCTATTTCTTCACATGGACCTGAATCTCCACAATGAAGTAATACGAAGCCATTTTCATGAGTTAATTCGTAACCATGAGGGTCAGTTTCAGGAGTATGACATACAGCAAACCTTTCGAATTTCCAATCGGTGCCAGACAAAGTAGATTTTTCGGACTCGTTCCATTCCGCTACATCATCATAATCATCTTCCAAACTTCTTGGAAAACCTAGATTACAGAGATTAGTAAGAAAAAATTTCCCATTCGGCCTAAGGTGAATTGTTAAATTTTTATCCCCTTCTGCATCAGAAATATATTTTCTTTCCAATAAGAAAAATGGAAATCCGAAAGTATGATCAGCATGCCAGTGGGTAAATAAAATATGTTTTATAGATGCGGTATCGATTTTTGCTTTTCGTAATTGGAATATCAAAGTGGGAGGAGCATCAATTATTATTTGTTTGTCAATAATAGCCAATGCATGAAGTCGGCCATGTGGAGCAAATGCATTTCCAGTACCTAAGAAGTCAATACGGGCCATGGCCTTCGATAGAGGCCCATGACTTGACTTAATCGCTTGCAATGCAGCAAAATGTCTAATCTTTTACAGTATCCATTGATAAACAGGTTTCAATTCGAAGGTATAACGCATTCGGGGAAATATCATGTCGGATATAAAAAATAGTAAAATTAAACTAGATCGTGGGCCTGTCGGCGATAGTAGCGAGGTAATTGAGCCTATGATAGAAACAAATATCCAAGACAAGAAAAAGAGTGAGGATAAAAAACATAATCAATGGAGTGCCAAAAACCCATATACATCTAGTTTGACTCAAAATTTCATATTAAATGGAGCAGGATCAGGCAAAGAAACACGACATATGGTTTTTGATTTAGGTGAATCTGGATTAGAGTATAAAGCAGGAGATGCTTTAGGCGTAATACCAATTTGTCCACCTGAAATCGTCAGTAAGCTACTTACAATGTGTGGTTTTAACGGAGAAGAGGAGGTTGAAACAAATTTAGGTAATTGTAGCCTTCATGAGGCTCTTTCAACTCGATATGAAATTCACAGAGTTTCGAAAAAATGGATTAATATGCTAGGAGAACATATGGAAGCTGATTCTGATAGTATTGAATTTAAGATTATAAAAAGACAGAGAATATCTGAAGATAATGGGGTTTTGGTAGTTGATTGGGAGGGCAGTGGCCTGGGAGAAGATGTCCCTCAAGATTACACCGAAATAGGTTCAATAAGTAATCCAAGTTTCGAACTTTGGAGTGAATTGACAACAAATAGTGATGCAATGGAAGATTACATGTGGACAAGAGATTATGTTGATGCGCTTGGAGATTTTAGCAATATAATATTTACACCACAGGAATTTATTAATGGAATGGACAGATTAAAGCCTAGGCTATATTCAATAGCGAGTAGCCCGGAATTTGAACCTGGAACTGTTCATTTGACCATTGGGATAGTACGATACAGTTACCACGATAGAGATAAGGCCGGACTGACTACTGGATATCTGTCAGATAGATGTAAAGTTGATGAAACTCCCATTGGAGTATTTATGTCCCCTACTAGATCATTTATTTTACCCAAAAATGGAGATACAGATTGTATCATGGTTGGCCCAGGTACTGGAATTGCTCCTTTTAGGGCATTCCTTCAACAAAGAGATTTGAATAATGATAAAGGAAGAAACTGGCTGTTCTTTGGTGATTGGACTGAGGAAGGAGAATATTATTATAAAGAAGAAATGGATGATTGGAAGAATCGAAATATCCTCGATAAGCATGATCTTGCTTGGTCCAGAGATGGCACAGAAAAGGTTTATGTCCAACACCTCATGAATAAAAACGGTGCTGAAATATGGAATTGGATTAGTAACGGAGGGTATTTTTATGTCTGTGGAGATAAATCTAGAATGGCAAAAGATGTACATCAAACATTAATTAACATTTGTGAAGAACATGGTGAGATGAATGCTAAAGAGGCCACCGAATATGTCGAAACCACTTTGATGAAAACAGAGAAAAGATACCTCAGAGATGTATACTGAATCATTAAAGAGTAGATTGCATTCGATTTTCAACAGGTAGTAGAATGTTCCGCCGCGTATTAATAGCAAATAGAGGAGAGATAGCCCTCAGAATCCTTAGGTCTCTTCGCTCATTAGGAATTGAAGTTGTGATTATTTATGGAAAGGAGGATCGGTTATCATTGCCGGTTAGATTAGCAGATGAAGGAGTATTTATACCTCGTAATGACCCTTTGGCATCTTACTTAGATATTGAAGAAATAGTAAAAATAGCAAAGGAAGTTGGTGCGGATGCTGTTCACCCTGGATATGGTTTTTTGGCAGAAAACCCTACATTCGCTAGAAGACTTGAGGAAGAAGAAATCAAATTTATTGGACCAAATTCTAAGGTCCTAAGACTATTGGGGGATAAAATATCTGCTAGAAAAATAATGTCTAAAGCAGGATTACCAATAGCTGACGGCACAGATGACCCAGTATTGAATGTAGAACAGGCAATTAAGGTTGCAAATCGGATAGGTTTTCCATTAATTATCAAAGCTGCTGCAGGAGGAGGAGGAATAGGAATGCAAGTAGTTACTAAAGAAAGTGAATTTAGTAGTGCTTTGACCCTTTGCCAAGGGAGGGCACTTTCTGCATTCGGAGATGAACGAGTATTCATAGAGAAATTTATTCAGGGCGCCCAACATATAGAATTTCAAATCCTAGCAGATGGAAAAAATGCAGTATATTTTGGAGAAAGGTGTTGTTCCATACAAAGAAGACATCAAAAGATATTAGAAGAAGGCCCATGGCTTTCTGATGAAGTAAGGAAAACTATTGGAGACATAGTAATAAAAGGGGCGAAATCAGTAGGTTATGAGGGTCTTGCCACTTTTGAGTTCTTAAGAGATAATGATGGAAATTTCTATTTCCTAGAGGTTAATCCACGAGTTCAAGTAGAACATACGATTACTGAAATGATCACAGGTGTGGATCTTGTTGCTTTAGGAATAAGAGTTGCAGCGGGCGAAAAATTACCAATCAAACAGAATGAAATTAATATCAAAGGACATGCCATAGAAGTAAGAATTAATGCTGAAAATTCTTGGACTTTAGAGCCATCTCCCGGTAAAATTTGGGAATGTATTTGGCCTGGAGGACAAGGAGTTAGGGTAGATTCGCATGCCCATACTGGATACACTATTCCCTCGTCATTCGACTCACTAATCGCTAAGATAATATGTTGGGCCCCTACAAGAATGGAGGCAATAAATAAGATGTCTGCCACCTTAAATGAGGTGATACTTACTGGAGTTGATACGTTGATACCGTTGCATAAAAAAATACTGAAAGAAAAAGATTTTAAAAATGGAGATGTAACAATTAATTACTTGGAAGAACACCCTCAACTAATGAAAGAGGTCGATTAAGATGGATTTGGTAATTGTTGGAAGTATCGGTTATGATGATTTAGAAACTCCTGAGGCCAGTGGTTCTGATATAATTGGAGGGTCTGCAGTACACTCTAGCATATCTGCTGTTTTTCACTTACCAAAAATACCAGGATTACCCCCAAGAGTTGGAATTATTGGGCCTGTCGGTGAAGATTTTCAAAATCAAGATTTAGGAATGCTAGAGAGTAAAGGATTAGACATTACAGGCATTACTAAAATGAAAGGTAAAACTTTCAGATGGTCAGGAAAATATGAAGGTGCGATGGAAAATGCTCAAACTATTTCAACAGAAGTTAATGTTTTAGCTGACTTTGAACCAATAATCCCGGAATACTGGGATAATCCTGAAATATTATTTTGCGCAAATATGCATCCTCTCTCTCAAATCTCAGTATTGGAGCAAAGTACTAATGTAAAAATTTCTGTTTTAGATACCTTCATGTTATGGATTGATACAGAATTAGAAACATTATCTGATGCGTTAAGAAAGGTAGATATCGCCATCTTGAATGAGGAAGAAGTGTGTGCAATAGCAAAAGAAAATATTCTTACAAAGGCCGCTGAAAAAATTATCTCAGGAGAAGCTTTGCACGGAGGTAAGGCTGCAGGCGATGGCCCTAGAGGGCTAATCATCAAAAGAGGTAGTTCAGGAGTGTTAGCATATATGCCATGCGGGATAATAGTTTTACCCTCATACCCTACTAAGGATATAGTTGACCCTACAGGATGTGGAGATTCATTTGCAGGTGCGTTTCTATCAAATATGATAGGCAGTGGAAATATGATGGAAGATAGAGAAGTTTTGAGAAATGCATTAGTTCAAGCAACAGTTACTGCATCTTTTACAATAGGAGGATTGGGTTCAACAAATTTGATTAATTTACAGAGAGGCGTATATCATGCCAGAGTTGATGACTATAGAAGAATGGTCGGATTACAATAACTTCTTAATTCCAGGAAGTATATGATTTTCTGATACCGAATTTGTAGAGTGTAATTGGTTAAATCTTAATCTTTTTTCATCGTTTGAAATTCTTGCTGAGATGACATTTAATGCTTTCCTAGCCGAATCATTAGAATTTGTTCTCGGTGACCTCATAGTCAGTTTCCCTACATTAGATTGGTGCTCTTGGTCAGATCTTAGCCTTAAATGTTGGGAAGTTTGAAATCTAACTTTTGCATTTTTTCCTGGTATATCATCATGAGAATTCTGAGATGAAGGTTTTCTACCAGAAGTTATGGGGGGCCGTAATATCCTATCGATCCATCCAAATTTTTTATTTTGGTAATTTACTCCTTTGACTTTAAATCTTGATTCTCCCAAATTGTAAGCCAAATTTCTTAAAGCTGGGAATTCTTCTAAATTCGAGGTTTTTGGTACATAATTTAATTCGTCTCTTTTACTTTTTAGTTCCTGGATTGCTTTTGCTTGTCTTACTACTCCTGATCTGCATTCTTCTCGAACAGCAATTTCAGTAGGTTTAGGAAGGTTGTATAAATTTTCATAGCCTTCGTTGGGCTCCCCATGTGATTTAAAGGCTTTTTTTAATAATTTAGCACTAGATAAAGCTAATTCATTATCCTCTTGAGGTAAATTAAGATTGTCGGAATTAGTTTCAATTGACGGAGCATGGTCGAGTAAACCTCCTTCTCCAAACATATCAATATTACCGCCAAACATGTCCATATGCCCTACTGCATCTGATAATGCTGAATCTATTCGGTTATCCTCATCAGTTTTTTGTTCTTTCTCAGAATACCAAGGAGGAGGAGTTCGGCCCCCCCACGCGCCCTCGTAGGCTGATTTATCATCGTCATAGGAAATAATATCTAAATTATTATTTGGATATTCTGAATTAACAGTTTTTTTAACTATTGTATCAGATAATGAATAATTAGATGAAAATTCATCTGATGGCATAGAATTTTTTTCCTCTAGTTGGACTGAATTTAACAAACCTTTACTAGATTTGATTGTTATCCCTCCGGCATAAGTAAAGGAAGGGTAAGTAGGTATTTCATTTTCTAGATTTTCTAGGCCCAGCCTGGCTTCTTTTATATCGCTGCCATGCATCAAACGTGATATCATAAGGGTTAGTCGAAGTAATACTCCTTCACTTCCCGCAATGAGGTGCCTGTCTCCAGAGTTAGTCTCTATAGATAGTATTGAATATCTGGAATAAAGGTTCATGGAAATTACTAAAATTCCAAACATAACGGGTATTATACCATAGGGAATGGTCATCGCAGTAATTCCTAGTGCTATAGAAATCAAACCTAGAGGGATTAATCCATTAGGCAGATAGGGTATTTTTAAAGCTCTAGTGGCATTTATACTTGCTAAGTTTAATCTTATGCCTTTACCATCTATCCTCTCAAGTGTTAATTCACGTTCGGAAAGAACTGCGCAAAAGTTCCCTTTTACCCCAACAAGAGAAAGGTTCCCGATTAACTCGGTTCTCCCCTCTCCAGTCGGGCCTTTAAGCCCGGCTGAATACATCCAATTAGCGCAGGCTCATGCATTAGGTATAAAATAATGCTAAAGTTAGCAAGATAATAATACGTTTTTCATCAAACGAACATCATACCGAAGTAAAATTAGACGCTGTTCCAATAATTCTCATTGGAGATGCATCTAATTGAACAATTATTACACTATTATTTTGGTTATTACGCATCCATAAAGGGCTATCCCAGTTGACATGGATATTATTTTCATTAATGCTCATTACCCTACCTACGACAAACTGTAAATCTGATGAAGCGTGAATAATATCATCTTTTTTTAACTCCTTTTTCTGAAATGGTGCTTTATTTAATGAAAAAATAGAAGAAGAATGTTTGTCCAATACTTTGGAGCCAGGATGAATAATTATGCATCCTTTTTGTAGTGCTTCTTCACGTAAATTTCTGATTGCGAGCCCTACTCTATCTCCTGAAACGGCAGAGTCAACATCATCATCCATAACTTGTAAACTCCTAACAATTCCACTTTCAATAAGAGGTAATGCCTCAATCGCATCGTGTTTTTTAACTTCTCCCGATTGAACATAACCAATTCCTACTAAGCCTATCCCTTGGACAACAAAATGCTGGTCAATTGGAAGTATTAATTCCTCCTCCGGTTTATTCCTTTTATCAAACATATCTAATATAATAGAGCGTATTTCATGTGGTTCGGGCATAGAAGTATATACTTTCCATGGTAAACCAGCTTGAGATATGATCACGTTTATTTGGCCCTCATCTATCCAAATACCTTCTTCGGGATTAATAATAATCATTCCTTTATCAATACCCGCACTGGAAAAAGAAACTAATATTTCACCAAATGCGGCATCAATTTTTGAAACTTCAATTATTCCTACCTTTGCAACATTTAGCACAGACAATAGTGGCCTGATACTATCAGGGTGCTTTAACGGTCTAAGAAATGAAATGATTTTCGCGCCTTCTCCCGAACCTTCTTTGAAAACATAAGATTCTATGTCTCGTACATCCCCTCTTTTTCCAATGCTTCTGGCGAAACTTTCCGAACCGATTAAGGCTACATTGAGGACGGGCATATCAATCCCAGAATATTTACCTTGTTGAAATGTATGGTTTATATCAACTACATCATAGCATCTCTTGCAGATTTTGCAAGATTCCATAATTTTATTTCTTCATCAGACTTTGGAATGAATTGAGGAATTTTAATTGGATTCATGGATTCATCTATTGCTACCATAAAAAAGAATCCTGAGCATATCTCATCTCCTTCCCATTCAGAGCGTGACATTCGGCAAGAAGTTACATGTAAACCCGCAGTTCGAGGGGATGTCCAAACTACTCTGGCAGTTGTTCTTATTATATCGCCTTGATATGCTGGTTTACGAAATTTTAATGCATCTACAGAAATGGTCACAAATTCCCTATGGGCAAATTTTGAAGCAGCCATTCCTGCACTGGTGTCCATTATACTCATCAAATGCCCTCCAAAAAGAGTATTGAGAGCATTAGTATGGCCGGGAAATACCTCATTTAGAAGGACAACGGGTTCAAGTGAATATGGATTTTCCATCATTATCAATCTTCCATGCTAAGTCATACTCCTTGAATACTTCAGTATAATATTGTCAAATAGATACATTTCCACAGTTTATTTGAATCATGATAGCCCGTCCCGGCAACATGGAGATACCAGCCTTGAGTTGGGATGCAGTGACATATGACGATCCAGATGGTGGAAAAATAATATTTTGGCCGCATTTACCATGTATAATGATGCCGAGTACAATGAGATTGAGAAAATGGGATGGTTTGGCTTTATTGTATTCATCCGACGACATTGCAATACTAAAAAAAGAAGACGAGCTAGAAATACAAAATCCAGGAATAAATGTTCAAGCCGTGTTAGCATCTGGTTCTGGAATGGGATTATTGTTGAAAGATATTCAAATATTGGACGTAGATGGCCCAAAAATACCTGATCCAGAGCCAACAAGATTAATCCATCATGCTGAAAACTCAGGAGAGAGGCCAATATATTCCATTATACCTGAAATTAATGATGAAAAATGGGAAGAATGGTACATTAATTGCGCAGATAATCAAGTTAAAATAATTCATTTACTTGGGACTTTAACTAAGTCCAGAAGATATGCAAAAAATAGGTTGAGAGCTACATCAAAGGTCCAGAGAGGGAAAAATATTGATTCTGATTTGGGTGCAGCATCTGCTTCTTGTGCATCGTGGTGGATGGAAGATAATAGAGGCCTTACAAAAGAATTAATAAAGCAGCGCGATGGAAGATTTGCCTCCAGAATAAGGGGTGCATTAGCGGATTTAAGGAATAGAAGAGTTGATGAAAGTAGTGGTTCCGAACCATCATTACTTGTGCCGGTCCATCAAGCCCATCTTGGACTGCTTGTTGATGAAATAAATAATTGTATCGAAATAGAAGAAATAAGAGGGGAATGAATATTATGGAATTGCATGAAAACTCATTTAAGGTAAAAACACAGACATTCAAATTTATTTCTCAGATTCCAGTAAAACACCATGATGCGGTGACCTTAGCTGGAGGGATAAGAAATGGAGAATATGTCATTATTGCCTATGAGAATCCAAAATCAACTATAGTGATTGATCCCTCTGGGGCTGTAATCGTACACAATATTTCCAGACAAGAGGTTGCGAAATCGATAGTACAGAAGTTCCTACTAAGTATTGGAATGTCTGATGAAAAATTAAATTTTGAAAAAGGAGAAATTTTAGTAGAGTTTGCACTTGGAAAGGCGGTTTTAATTGAGTTGGCTGAAGATAGATTTACTGACATAGTTTTAGATGAAAAAATTGGTGCTCTAAGAATAGATGCAAAGAGGCATAATTGCAGAATAATTTTATTCAATAACGGTAGAGGAGTAGTTTTGGGTCAAACATCTAAACGGGTTGCAGAATTAGCAACTAAATACTGGCTAGAACAGCTTGAGAAAGAAGGCGCACTGGCTTGAGAAAAATGTTAGAAGATGGAGTATGGAAAGGGCCAATTATAGATCAACATATACACTTAGATAGAAATAATCGATTCTTAGATGCAATTAGCGACTTTGAACAGTCAGGTGGGACTGCGATTAATCTAGTCCATAAACCCGACTTTTATAACCTGCCTAAAACATTGGATGAATACAGGATAGCATATGATGAAACTTTAGATATGGCAGAAATAGTAAAAGATAAATTTGAGATAGATGTTTCTGTAATTTTAGGACCTCATCCTGTTTCTTGGGAAAAACAAATTGTGACTTTGGGCATTGAAAAGTCTAGTGAATTACACCTCCAAGCCGTTGAATTAGCTTTGGAACATATTTCTGAAAAGAATGCTGTTTGCCTAGGAGAAGTAGGAAGACCCCATTATCCCGTAAATAGTGATATTTGGAAATTAGCTAATGAATTATTGCTTAAAATAATGAAAAGGGCTGCTAAAGAAAAAGTAAGTATTCAACTTCATGTCGAGAACAATGGAGTTCAGACATATTCCGATATAGCAAAAATGTGTGAAATATCTAAAATGCCTAAAAAGCGAACAATAAGGCATTTTGCACCTCCAGACATAAGTGGGGATTTTACCAATGGGATAAGTTCAACCGTCAACGTTGGAAAGGGAAGTATCGCTAAAGTCGTAGAAACATTTTCTAGATCTAATTCTATTTGGGGCATGGAAACAGATTTTTTAGATGACTTTAGAAGGCCAGGCGCAGTTCTTGGCCCCAAAACAGTACCAAAGAGAACACAACAATTATGCCAAAAATTATGGGAATCTGACATTTCAGATAATGAAATAATTACATTAATTAATAATGTACATTCAAAATGGCCAAAGGAGATATACTCATAATTTTAACTTTGGAGTGAATGTCATAATAGCACCAATAATAAACATAAAAATACATAATACAAAAAATTTGAATTCACCAATATTTGGTAAGTCTAAAGAAGTTAAAAGTAATCTTAATATTGGCCCATTTATTGGAAGAAATATAATCATGAGCAATATCCCTAGCCTTTGCCTCAATATCATATCTAATCCGACATGCCCCCTCCATTTGAATAAATGTAACCGAATCGGTTTTGAAAGGGTATATGTTCGCGCCTAACAAGCGCCTGTGGTGAAGGGGTTATCACCTGAGGTTTCCAACCTCATGTCCTGGGTTCAAATCCCAGCGGGCGCACCAATTTTGTTACCTTGGTACCTGTTACATTGAAACGCTTTATCCTTTGCGTGGAGATATGTCTGATGACGATGGAGAGCAAGTTTCTAGTGGTATTGGGTTGAGTAAAGACAATTCAGATTTATTGGACGAGAAGCAACTATTAGGGCGAAAGATTTGGAGAATTGTCCCTTATCTCAAAAGATACTGGAAGAGGGCATTAGGAGGAATATTAACTAATGGAGTTGCAAGAGCTTTTGACCTGATACCGTTTATTGCAATAGGGATGGCTGCTGATTATTATAGAGATAAGACATTTACTGATGGTTCGATTAAAAGTTTTGTAACTTCAGACATTCTCCCCTCAGTAGGGCCAATAACCTCAGTTGAATTGGGATTTGGGGTATTGATTTTAATTTCCTTCAGTTTCCTTGCAGTTTTTCAGGGCCTTAGTAATCAACTTTGGCAATCAACTGCATATATGGCACAACACGACATTAGAATGGATGCCACTGAATCATTAATGGCCATGGAAGCTTCTTATTTTGAAACCAGGCAAACTGGTAATTTGATGGCTGTGTTGTCAGCAGATGTCGCACAATTGGAAGATATTATCTCCGATGCAAGTACCAGTATTATTCGAATTACTATTACTTTTGCAACTGCTTTTTCAATAATGTTTTGGATGTCTCCAACATTGGCCTTAATCCTTTTTGCACCATTGGCTTTGATAGTTCCTATGGTTGTTTGGTTCTCAACAAGGGTTCAAAGAAAATACCGAAAGACTAGAGAAAGCACTGGAGGCATAGTTGCAATATTAGAAAATGTATTATCCGGAATAACAGTAGTTCAAGCATATAATGCCACAGACTTTGAGAGTTCAAGAATAGGTAGACAGAGTGGAGATTATCGTGATCAATCAATTGATGCGGCATTAGTAAGGAATCGTTTCATCCCGGGAATATATATTGTAGCTGGCCTATCCTTTGGATTACTAGTATCAGCCGGAGGATGGGTAATGGAAGATGGTCAGATTACTGTTGGACAATTTGTAACGTTTCTACTTATATCAACTAGGATGACAATGCCGATGTTCATACTAGGCTTACTATTAAATCAATTACAAAAAGGAGAGGCTTCATCAAAAAGAGTATTTGCTATAATAGATTTAGAACCTTCGATATTCGATAAAGAAGGGGCCAAGGATTTGGAAGGTGAAATAACATCAATTTCCTTTGAAAATGTTTCCTTTTCTTATCCTTCATCTGAAGGGAATGTTCTGAATACCATATCATTTAATGCGTCTTCAGGTAATTTTCTAGGCGTCATGGGCCACACAGGAGCAGGTAAAAGTACCATACTAAAACTAATAGAGAGATTTTATGAGCCACAGCAGGGCAAAGTCCTCATCAATGGAATCGACATTAATGAATATTCAATAAAGTCAATAAGAGAAAGAGTTGGATTTGTCTCTCAAGAGCCTTTTCTATTTTTTGGTACACTACGTGAAAATATAGCATATGCCAGAAATGCTACTGATGAAGACATAAAAAAAGCCTTAGAGACTGCAGGGGCTTGGGAATTTACATCCAAACTTCCACAGGGGATTGACACTATGGTAGGAGACCGGGGAGTGATGTTATCAGGAGGGCAACGAGCAAGAGTTAGTTTGGCTCGTGCGCTTCTAAATAATCCCGATTTACTCATCTTAGATGAGGCAAGTGCTGCTTTAGATGCTGAAACTGAAAAGAGGATCCAGCAATCTCTCTTTGGTAATTCAGAAAACGATAGGAAGAGAATCACAATTGCAGTTGCCCATAGATTGGCCACTATACGTAATTCTGATGAAATTATAGCATTAGTTGATGGATCCATAGTTGAACGCGGGACTCATGACCAGTTAGTTTCAAATAATAACGTATATGCATCTCAATGGTCTATTCAAACTGGGGAAATTGATAATTAGGTGATAAAATAATGGAAATTGAATGGGTTGAGGTAAAACCTGGAGAAGTTTTCATTGGGTCTGATAATAGATCAATCTTATTTGGAAGTATTGGGCCTAGGCATGAAAACAAGATTGAATATAGTTTTGAGATATCATCAATGCCCATTGAAAAAGACATAGTCAAAAAATTGTTGTCCTCAGGAGAATGCACATTGGCATCGGAAGCCGAATGGGAATTGGCTAGAAAACAAGAAAAGTTGTTTGGTAATGATGGAATAGAAGAATTAGGAGATAAGATAAGAAATTCATATTGGAATAAATATTGTGATGGACGAGTTTTCATAGATTTTTCATGGGATATTAAAATAGGACGTAAATGGGAGAACGGTGTTCCTTCAACAATATATTTAGATAAGTGTTATGAGGAAAATAGATATTTCAGAATTGTTAGGAAAATAAAAAACTATGAGCATGGTAAAAATAATTTTCGTTTACCAAAATCTCCAAATAAGGTTAAATTAGCAATTGAAGAATTTTTAATTAGTTTATTATTTGGAATAATTCCTTCTTTTTTATGGGCTTATTTCAATGCTACTGAAGGCTACATAACGGAAGGTTGGTTAAATTTGATATTTGGTGGATTTTTCATTGGTTTTTTTACCGTAATCTTCTGGAGGCCTCGAACAAAGACATTTCTAATAGGCCGGGATTTTAAAAAATAGATATTAGCGTATCTTATCGTCAACTTGTAAGCCAGGATTACCTATCAAAATTCTATACCATCCGTTTAAAATACCAATTCCATAATTCCAATGAAGTATATACGACACCATTGGAGAAAAGAAAATTGTGGCTTTTGATTTAGAAGGTGATTGCCCTTTCCATGATCCATACCAAGCTAAAATATTGTACAATATAATCAAAGTAGGAAGTGTGTGAACTCCAATTCGGGAACTCCCCATTGGTACAGTTGACAATCTTATGTCCCAAAATTCTGGCCATGCCAAACCCTCATTTGCAATGCCCCAAAAAAAGAATAAAAATGATGAAATAACCAATAGAGGAAAAAGAGCCACCGCAACATGCATCGGTGATTTTAATTCTGAATATTGATTACTGGCCAATGCCCTGACTAAACCATAATTTCTAATTTGTTTTTTAACTCTAGAAATATTTCTTCTACGGTGCCACATTATGGCATTTTTATCTGTCCACAATTTATTCCCATTCATTCGTACTCGGTAATCTAGAATTACATCTTCTGCACCTATTGAACCTTTGTCAAATCCACCTGCTTCTTCGATAACCTTGCGCCGGTAACTGCTATTAACTCCCGGTAATTGGTCTACTTCTTCCAGTTCATTAATACCAACTTTACCATAATTTGTACCAGATGTGAATATAGTACTACAAAACGTTACATCTATCACTTTTTGCCAAAAGGTAGATTCATCTACTGGTGCAAAATTTGGTCCGCCAACTCCTGCCACCTCTTCTCTTGAATACCATTTTAAAATTGATCCTGCCCATGTTTTTGGAACTATTACATCATCATCCGTGAATAATATTATGTCAGAGGTAGTAGATTCTATAGCCACATTGCATGCATCAGCACGATTTTTGGAACCTTTGTCGTCAATAAATCTAATGTTTTTCTTTTCTGCTATCAGGCGCCCTGGGTCATTAGATGGCCCTACAACTACTATTTCATCTATTTTTTTATCTTGTAGTAGCAAACCATCTAATGCTATACTTAGTTCTTCAGGATTATTTACGCTAGGGACAATAACACAAGTAGTATGAGTCATCAATAGATGCCAAGTACTACTCATTCATGAGTTCACGGGTCATTTGTCACTCGAGGTGCTAAGAAATACGTCCAACTGGCTCCCCCTTGGTTACTATTCCACGTTAGTCTTAAAGGATATTTTTCTTGGAACTCCAGAGTTACATTTTCGGTTAGCCCTCCAGCTAATTTCCTAGTAAGTGGATCTAAAAATTGTAAAGAATATGATGATTGAGTTGGCGCTGGACAAACTAATTCACTAAGTTCCCCAGATTCAAACCTGACATTTACTCCTTCTCCGGCCTCTACAGTTATTGATACTGTCATATGAGTTTGATCTAGACTTAGGTCAACAATTTCCCCAACAAACTTTGCAGCCCTAAGTGAGCGAGAAAGCCTATCAGAACCTATAGTTGCTTTACATTTAAAATCTAGACTTGGAATATTTGGATTATTCATAGTAGCAGGATCGACCCCTCTAAGTATTCTATGAACTTCCCCTACTCTAACATTAATAGCACCAAAAGATTCGTCATAATCTAATTCAACCAAATCATTAGGGCCTGCTAATGTTAATAAATCCCTCATTTTTCCTAATTCTAAACCTATCTCTACTTGTTCAACTTCATAAGTCTCAAAGCATTCATCGGCTATTGTAGCAGATAATAAGGCTACATGTGAACCATCAACTACAGTTACATGGAGTCCTTTTTCTCCCCAAACTAATTTTGCCTCTTCCGTAAGAACTGAAAGAAGTTCTACAATCTCGCGCATTAATTGTTGTTTAGCAGTAACCCTTAGCATACACACACCTACTTTCATTGGTAGTAGTCGGGGGTTATTGATAGTTCGTAAAGAGAGATTGGAAAATCACTGATACTCGCGCCATCTTTTGCCACAAGCCTCGCAGGTACACATTTTAGTTTCAGGTTCATCAGAGGACCTAGTTTGTTGCATCCATACATAAACTCTGTTCTCCTCACAAGTAGGGCAAATATAATCGCCAACCCTTAAAGTTCCTCTTGCAACTTCTTCCTCTACAACTTCTGTGAGGTGTTTGAGTGATTTTGAGGCATTTCTTGCAGTGGCATTTGTCAAGTCGATTTCTTCTCCTGACATTGGATCAATAAATTTACCGCCCTTACCATCAGGGCCAGTTAGAGGACCTTCATATCCACATTTGTAATCTGGGCACTTGATATTTTTTTTGGCATCCGGAAATGACAGGGACCCACATATTGGACAAAACATCTTAATTACATCTCCTTTCTATTACTAGAACCATATAGCCGTCCAACGAATGATTATTCAATGATTCTATTGAAACTATCAAAAATGATGGTTAAGAGGCTATTTGTATCATTGCTGAATAACCTAGCCACGCCAAAGATATACTGCCTAAAACAGTTATCAAAATATATGATAAGCCAGAAATATAGTTCTCTTGAGTTGTTTCCATTGCCTCAAATGCAAATGTAGACATAGTTGTAAAAGCACCAAGAAATCCAGTTCCAATTAATAGAATTAATTCATCACTGATTTCAATCCCTGCGGCTAATAATCCTAATAATAACCCGAGCATTAAAGATCCGACTAAGTTTATTCCCAGTGTGCTAAATATATTATTTTGACCAGGGATAAGAGAAGGTAATACGTATCTTAGCACGGCACCAAGGGCTCCTCCGGATGCGACTAATGCGATTATCCTGAGGTCCATACAATGCCGATAGAGTATAGTTAATCATTACTTCGTAAAAATTTACCTCTCCGCACCGTTGAAGCGCCATAACTCCTCGGAGTATCGTGCAAGTTCACTATGATTGGAGGCTAGCCCGAATTTTAAATGATGATGGAGTCGTAATTGATGAAATATTATGGAATTCAAGTAAGAGCATATCCTCTGTAGCAAAGAGATTATTTGAATTGAAAAAGGGAAGGTTAAGTAACGAAGCCAAAATTCTATTTGATAGATTTGACAATGTTAAGATCCACCCACAGGGGCACCTAGATGACCCAAATTGGCCAGAATATTCCAATGAAGAAAGAGAATTGTTTGAAAAGGCACTAATTAACATGGCCAAACTAGGAGTTGCTGAATCTTCAGGGAATATCGATAGACGAATGGATATGTTAGTTTCATCGGCTAATGAAATACGATCGGCTTGGACAACTAGTGAGTCTCGTTGTATTGAGTGGATTGGTTTGTTTCTAACAGAATTAAATTTGGAGATTAAAAGAAAAAATATTATTGAAACAGTAGCTTTTTGTGACACAATTCAAGAAGTTGCGACTTCATTAGAGACCGTTTCGCCACTGCATACTCCTGCTCATAATGAATGGAGTACCATGAAGAAACATTGTGAATCTGTAATTGGACTATCAAACAGGATGAGTGACCATGAAGATTCAATAAGATTGCTAGCTTTAGAATATATACCCTCATTATCAGCATTATTAGGGCCTTTAGGGGCATCCAAACTAGTAGTGCTTGCAGGCAGTAGAGAAAGATTAGCAAGAATGCCGTCGGGTTCATTGCAAGTTCTTGGAGCAGATGCTGCCATGGCAGCCCATAGGAATGGAGCGCCCCCTCCAAAACATGGATCGGTATTGTTTTCTATGCCTCAAGTGAGTAAATCTCCGAGATGGGTCAGGGGTAAAGTTGCAAGATACATAGCAGGGAAGGCAAGTATTGCAGTAAGAATTGATCATTTCGACGGAAAACCATGGGGAGAAAGTGAAATTGAAGAAATTTTTAAAGAAGTGAAAACAATTATAGATAAATTTCCAAATCCCCCTAAAAGGAAGTGATATAATAGGAAGGCGGCCAATACCCTTAGGATGGGGCGTTAGAAAAGAAGGCCGTAGTATTTGGACTAGAAATGCTGTAAAGGGCGTTTCAGTAAGAAAAGAAAGGAGGAAAAGAGATGGACGTAATGAATGGAGATATTGGGATCCTACAAAATCTAAGGTGGCAGCATCCTTACTTAGGACAAAAAATGATCCTAGTGAAATGTTACCTAAAACTGGTGAAAACTGCCTATATCTTGGGGCTTCAATTGGAGGGACTGTTAGCCATATCCATGATTGTATTTGCGGCTCCGGTAACCACCATAAAGGCCATATTTTAGCCGTAGATATTTCCCCTCGTATGATGCGAGATTTAGTTCAATTATGTGATAAAAGGCCTGGTATTGTACCCTTGTTAGCTGATGCGAGGAGCATAACTGAATTATCCCCCTTTATCAATAAGAAGGTTGATTGGTTTCATCAAGATTTGAGCGTTGCTGATCAAGCAAAAACATTTGTAAAAATATCTGAAAAGTTCCTAAAGTCAGGAGGAGTTGGTTTACTTAGTTTAAAGGGGGCAAGTGAGAGAGTTTCCGAAGGAGATATAAAAAAAAGGTTTGAGAATGCTGAGAAAATACTTAAAGATTCAAGATTAAGGATTATTGAGAGGATTGACTTAAGGGGTCTCGAGGAACATCATATCCTATTCAATTGTAGGATGGAGTGATTGAAAATATTAATTTAAAATATTTTATTGAGCGGCACTATCATTGAGTAATGACCTCTGCGCATAAATGTGCCAGAATTACCTGAAGTAGAAACTGTGCGTAGAGGGCTCGAAAATCATTTATTAGGAAGAGTCATTATCCACATTGAATTACGAAGAAATGATTTGAGATTTCCATTTCCAAAGGATCTTCAATCCGAAATAGAAGGTAGGAAAGTACTAGCGATAGATAGACGTGCAAAATATCTATTAATTAGATTAGAAAATGATATAACGTGGTTGTGCCATCTTGGAATGAGTGGAAGATGGACATTGCTTGGAGAAGGTAAAAGCGGTGTTCCAGGCAGATTTGCATATGGTGCTGAGCTTGGCAGTGGAAACGGACCTCATGATTGGGTTGTCATCTACCTAGACGATGGAGGAAAAGGAGTTTATTCTGACCATCGAAGATTTGGAATAATGGATATTATGAATACAAATGAAGAGAAAACTCATAAATTATTAAAGAATATTGGACCTGAACCAACTCCAAATTCTTTGACTCCGAAATATCTAGCAGATAAATTAAGAGGTAGAAAAATAAGTATCAAAAGTGCTTTACTTGATCAGAAAATAATCGCTGGACTTGGTAATATATATGTGTGTGAAATACTCAATAGATCGGGTATTTCACCCAAGAGAACTGCAGATAGTGTCGTTGGAAAATCAATCATTAGTAAACACATTAACAATATTGTTTTTCAAACACACTCTGTCATGACGGAGGCAATAGATGCGGGCGGATCAACTCTACAGGATTTTAGAGGCGTAGATGGAGATAATTCATTAGGTTATTTTCCTAGTTCATTTATGGTTTATGGGAGAGAAGGAAAAAATTGTTTGAATATTGAATGTGATAGCAAAATTAAAAGAATAATTCAATCAAATAGATCAACATTTTATTGCCCTAAATGCCAAAGGTGACAAAATATTTATTCAAAATTCGAAGAGTTTTCTATTCCTTCAATCAAAGTTAAAAGCATTGAATTTAAAGGAGTAGGGATTCCAAAAGATTCTCCTCTTTTTACTATTTCTCCACATAATGTTTCTATTTCTGTTGGTTTATTTGCCATTATATCTTGTAACATTGAACAACGGTTATTAGCAGTTGATGTGACGATTTCGTCAAGCAAGTTTTCAAAATTAACGTCAGAGATATTAATTCCTGATGCGATAGCAATTTGAGAGGCTTCACTCATGGATGCAACTGCTTGATCCCACATTAAGGGGATAGATTTTATTGCACCATTCTTTAAACCAGTAATAGCACATAGTGGGTTAATTGCGATATTAATTAATAATTTTATCCAAATTTCTTTATTTATATCTTCACTCCATATTGGTGATAAGTTAGAATTATCTAACAGTTTGAAAAGTTCAGATTCTTGCTTTGAAGGGGCTCCGCCTTCTAAATTTCCCATTTTCACAACCCCTCTACCTTCCCAATGAAATGAGTTTTGAGAATGCCAAGCCCCATGAGTCACAGTAGATCCTAACACTCTTCTTTGTCCAAACTTTTTACATAAATATTCAGAATGCCCTAGGCCGTTTTGTATACTCATGACAATTCCTGCATCTGATAATAACTCATATGCCATTTCAGCGAGTATGGGTGTAGAATTAGCTTTTCCACAAATTATAGCTACATCACAAGATTTACGCATAGTATTAGGAATTGGACCTAATTCACTATCAATTAATGTAAACATATCTGCAGGTATTGTATCTATAGTGCCCTCAGGGGCATAAAGGATAATTCCATCATTGGAGATTAATTGAGATTTTATCCCCCGGCAAACTACAATTATATCAGCAGAAGAATCGGCAAGAGAAGAAAGGAAAATTCCTCCGATTGAACCTAGCCCTAATATTGCTACTCTCAATTAGAACACCCATCTATTGAGCACCTTGCTGCAAGATGAATTATTATTCCATTATCATCAATATCAACCCAAGAAGTACGATAAAGAATATCTGAACTTTTTGTATTTATGACTACGTTTACACTTTCATTTGAATTCACATAAGATGGGATTTGGACGTCCCATATATCAGTATTTGTTGAGTCTCCGTGCCATTCAATTGAAATAGCCATAGATTTAGATTCTCGGTTATATATTGTGAAATTTTGAGTTTTGATGCTTTCACCAATAGAAAAATTATCAATAATAATATCTAAACCCTCAGTAATTAAATATTTTGAGACTGGAATCTGCCCATCGCATAACATTAACCAACCTTCAGAAGGGATGATTACTGTACCGTTTACTACTTCTCCTTGTTGGAATTTAATTGGAGAATATGCTTCCATCAACCATGTCCAATTAGAACTGACTTCATTGACTGAACTAGTTGACTTACAGAAAGATGGATTACTAGACCCATAGATTATGGAATAAGTAGTGTTAACAGAATTAAACCATCTTGGTATTTGCCATTCTGTACCAGAAATCATAATTTTTGGAATAGTATTTTCAATTGGCATCGACCAAGTCATAGTAGAGTTATTGTCTCTATCAAAATACACTGATGGCCCGTATTGACGAAATTGGCGATCAGTATAATTGGAAGAAAATAATGCACCTTCGTGACCTTGGAGGCATAAATCATTTATTCCATCTTCCAAGGAAGTGGAATTTAGGATATTCCAATATGGACTAGTAATTGATAAATTACCAGTTTCACCAGGAAGAATATTTATTTTTGTGCAAATAATAGGTGCCTCACTATCATCTATTATCTTCCAAAAGACTTCATTTGGCCCTGAATGATTTGGGTTAGATAATAAGATTAAATGCTCTTTTTCATTGTTGAAAACATCTATGACTATCCTAAGGTATAATTTCTCCTCTACGATTAAATCCGGAGGATTAAGTATTATTTTCAATTGGCCTTTGTCATTATGAGTGACATTATTGAAGTAACAAATATTGACGATGATGCAATTGGAATTTATATCCCATAATTCGGATTGACTACCTTCTATATTAAATTGTAAGAACCCTGATACAGGTAAAATTCCTTGAGGTTTTAGTTCTATGAATAACTCTATATTTTCATCATTTTCGTAATAAATTTCATCCTTCCAATTTTCGGTTGATAAACCCGAATCATAATTATCAAAAGTGGACATAGGAGTCAATCCCGGGAATCCAAGTATGATTAGAAAAATTAAAAATGCACTAAATCTTAATTTAAAATTCTGCCCTATTTCTTTACTTTTGTCAATCACAAGTGGGTCGATTACATTTTCTGGGCTGAAGCGTTGCCACGCTGCAAAGGCAGAAAGGAATAACCAAGGCAAATAATCCATAGATGAGAAAATAACTATCATCATTATTAGTGAACCAATAAATAATAATGTTTGGTGATTTCCCGATTCTATCTTAGATGGCCCCAGTAATGAGTAAAGAACTCTGTCTCCAGGGAATCCAGGGATTGGTAAAAGAAGAATCCATCCAATCATTGATAGTCCAATTCCAGAAATTCCAGTTGGGTGGAGCCATTGCAATCTTAATTCTATAATATCTCCCAAAAGAATATGTGCAAATGATTGCGTTAAAGTATTTACAGTAAAAATTATTGGAGATTTTGTCATCCCCGGAGGTTCATCAGAAGTTAGAAATAAGCCTATAATAGTCAATATAGACCCAAATATAATGAGAGTCACAGGAATTATGGACTCTATTATTGCAAGTTTTTTTCTTGAGGGGAAGGGCAAATGGTCAATTCTTTTTTGAGAAAGCAACCCAGCCATGCCAAATGGCCATGTAGGATATAATATCGGGAATATTATTGGTATGATGAAACCGGTTTCTAAGTTACTCATATTAGCTATAATTGCCCTTGAATAACTAGCAAACAATAATGAGAAAATCACAGGGATAGTGAAGAAAATCAAAGATTCTTGAATGGTACTTAGACTCATTATTTCTTTGTTTGAATCATATCTTCCTAACCACTCTGAACCAACAATTGTCAAGAACAAGGACATCAGGGCCCAAATTGAAAATTGTTGCCACTTCTTTAAGATATCAGTTGAAGGAGGTAATGCAATTATACTAAGAATCGGTATAGAATCCTGGCTAAGTGTACCAATCAATCCCATAGATTCAAGGTGCTTATTTAGCAATATTAATGAATTACTTGAATCTAAACCGTTTGCGCCTTTGACTTCCCATGATGCTATTTTTGTCGATTCAATGCCTAGAATAAAATATCTTGATGAAATTACCTCATATAGTTCCTGATTACCCCATGTTTCTGAATCTAAGATTAAGGGTTTGGAATTACTCAATTTGAAGTCCCTCCTTGAACTAGCCGGTAATGTTAGATGATAAGATACCTCGTACCAAGAGCAAGTAGAATATCTAAAATTACTTATTCTTAAATCTCTTTAACCTAAATGTCTCTTCTCTTTCCATCTCTTCAAGGCGCAATTGGATGAAACTTTGTGCTTCTTTCATTTCAGGAATAACAACGAACTCTAATGCATTGACTCTTCTCTTAGTTGCTTCAATTTCTTCTAATAATCTCTTCAAAGTTGCTTCCATTTCTGCTGCTTTGACTATTTTTGCTATTAAAATTGAGTAAGAATCTGCAGATTCATCGATATATGGCGACCCTCCGATTATGCCAGTGGGCCTTGTTTCAACAGTTGTCGTCAAGTTTGTACCATCTACCTTTGGAACTACCACGCCCATTATATTCCTTCGTGAAACCATGACTTCCGGCCCGGAAGTAGCAGCTATAGCAGCACTTTTAACCGCTAAACCACCCTCAATAGAAGATGCGAGAGCGATTGATTTTAATGCATCGCGATAAGTGCCTACAAGTTCCTCTCGTGCTGCAATCATCTCTGCCAGTAATGTCCTAAATTCAAAGAATAGTCCATCTCTTTTCATTTTTAAAAGATTGTAACCGCTAGCAGTTTGTTTAATCCTACGTTTTAAATTAATTAGTTCCGAACGTGTCGGTTTGATGTCTAATGCCATCTCTCAAATCCTCCAACATAATTATTTTAAAAATTAAACCTTCTTTTCCGTTGGATGGTATTTATCAATCCATTTTTGATCAAGGCGTACTAAATATTTAGTATCGATATTTGCAAGTAGTTCCCACGCATAATCAAGGGTTCCTTCATTTATAGAACGTTCTTCATCACGGCTTTGCCTTAAGAATTTATTTTCAAATATATCTGCGAATTTTAATAATTGTAAATCACGTTCATTAAGGGCATCCTCGCCAACAATGGCGACTAATCCACGTAGTTCTCTTCCTTGAGCATACGCAGCATAGAGTTGGTCAGAAACAGATTTATGATCTTCCCGCGTCTTTCCATCTCCTATGCCTGCATTCATTAAGCGTGATAATGAAGGAAGTACATTGATTGGAGGGTATATTCCTTTTTGATGGAGTTCACGAGATATTACAATCTGGCCTTCTGTGATGTAGCCAGAAAGATCTGGTATCGGATGAGTAATATCATCACCAGGCATTGTCAAAATTGGAAATTGAGTTATAGAACCTTTCTTCCCTTTCACTAGTCCTGCTCTTTCATACAACATTGCTAAGTCAGTATACATGTATCCTGGATATCCCCTTCTACCTGGAACTTCTTCTCTTGCTGCACCAATTTGACGTAGAGATTCACAGTAATTTGTCATGTCTGTGTAGATTACCAATACGTGGTAATCCTTCTCAAAGGCAAGATATTCAGCAGCAGTAAGGGCTAATCTAGGAGTTATCAATCTCTCAACTGCTGGATCATCGGCAAGGTTAACGAAAAGGCAAGCATTCTCTAGAGCTCCTGTTCTCTCCAAATCATGTACGAAGAAATTGTATTCTTCGGCTGTTATTCCCATAGCACAGAAAACTACAACGAAGTCGTCATCGCTGTCAACAAGTTTAGCTTGCCTTGCTATTTGTAATGCGATATCATTGTGAGGAAGTCCTGAAGCACTAAAGATAGGTAATTTCTGCCCACGTACTAATGACGTACAAGCATCAATTGCAGATATTCCAGTTTGAATAAATGTATCTGGACTTTGCCTTGAATAAGGATTGATAGCCGCGCCAATGATGTCAGCCTTTTCATCTGCTACAATCGCAGGTCCGCCATCTCTTGGGCGCCCTGCTCCATCAAGAATCCGTCCAATCATATCTGTGCTAACTGGTAACTTAAATACATCGCCAAGGAATTTAATTCCAGTTTGCTTATCGATTGAAGCAGTGCCTTCGAAAACCTGAACAATAACTTGATCATCAGATGTATCTAGAACTTGTCCATTCTTCAATGTGCCATCAGTGAGGCGTAATTCTACAATTTCTCCAAAGGCAACAGGTTCGGTTTTATTCAAAAACACAAGAGGTCCTTTTACATCAGTTATAGTCCTATATTCTTTTCCAGTCATTTTAGTTAGCCTCCATAGTATCGGCGATTTGTTTATTCATATTATCTAACAACTCTTCGATCTTATCTGCATATCCAGATTCGAATCTGCCTCTCATTAAGTCCGTACGGGCAGGAACGTTGACTACATCTTCAAGCGCGGCCCCTCCGGCGAGAGCTTTCTTAGATTCTTCTTGGAACGAGAGTATGGCCTTAGCCATAGTATATTGTAGTTTTAAATCAGTGTAAGTATCTACATCGTGGAACGCATTTTGCTGTAAGAAATACTCTCTAATCATACGGGCTACTTCAAGAGTGAGCTGTTGATCAACAGGTAAGGCATCGGAACCAACTAACTGAACAATCTCTTGTAACTCTGCTTCTACTTGTAATAACGCACTAATCTCTGTCCTTATTTCTGGGAAATCACTTTTGATATTATCTCTATACCATTGGTCCAAAGAAGGAGGATAAAGAGAATAAGAATTTAACCAATTAATTGCGGGAAAATGTCTCTGCCTTGCAAGACCTGCGTCTAGACCCCAGAATACTTTAACAATACGTAGAGTTCCTTGGCTTACTGGTTCAGATATATCTCCTCCAGGTGGTGATACTGCACCAATGACTGAAACTGAACCATCACCTCCAGAGAGAGTTTCGACACGCCCTGCCCTTTCATAGAATTCAGCAAGTCGGCTAGAAAGATATGCTGGATATCCTTCTTCACCGGGCATCTCCTCAAGACGGGAAGAAATTTCACGCATTGCTTCTGCCCAACGACTTGTAGAATCTGCCATGAGTGCGACATCATAACCCATATCTCTAAAGTATTCTGCAATTGTAATGCCTGTATACACAGATGCTTCTCTTGCTGCCACTGGCATATTCGAAGTGTTGGCAATCATAGTAGTTCTATTCATGAGTGCTTCACCAGTCTTAGGATCTATGAGATGAGGGAATTCATCTAAGACCTCAGTCATTTCATTACCACGTTCACCGCATCCAATATAAACAACAATATCAGCATCTGACCATTTAGCTAATTGTTGCTGAGTAACAGTTTTTCCTGAACCAAACGGCCCTGGAATTCCAGCAGTTCCACCTTTAGCCAAGGGGAATAAGAAATCTAAAATTCTTTGACCGGTTTGCAAAGGAACTTCTGGAGCATGTTTCTTTGTAAATGGGCGAGGAGTACGCACTGGCCATTTTTGCATCATTTGTACCTCAGTTCCATCTTCAAGAGTACAGACTGTTTGTGTTACATTAAATTCTCCTGAATTAATATTTTTAATTACCCCAGATTTGCCAGGGGGCATCATTACCCTGTGTTCAATTGTTTTTGTTTCTTGGACTGTACCAATTATATCACCGGAAGAAACAGAGTCTCCTGGTTTAGCAGTAGCTTTGAAATCCCAGTTTTTTCCTAAATCTAGCCCATCCGCGTCGACTCCTCTTTTGATGAAAACGCCCATAGTCTTCTCTAGTTCAGGCAGAGGCCTCTGGATTCCATCGTAAATCTTAGTTAAGAGTCCTGGCCCCAGTTGAACCGAAAGAGTTTGTCCTGTTCTAATGACGGGTTCCCCAGGTCTGACTCCTGATGTTTCTTCGTATACTTGTATTACGGATTGATCACCATGTAATTCAATAACTTCTCCCATCAGGCCTTCATCGCCAACACGGACGACTTCGTACATCCTTGGGGATATCCCTACTGCAGTTACAACTGGCCCAGATATGCGATAAATTACTCCATTTTCTTCACTCATATTTAATTCACTTCCTTTTATTTTTTCCTAGGATTTACTTCCACAAATCGACTCCTAGTGCCGACTTGATAGACTCTCGGAGGGTATTATCCTCTTCTGTCCCAATGCCCAAAACTGTGGGCGTAATGCTCTCCGATAGTTGCGTTCGCAATCTTTCTGGGAGACGTAATAATTCAGAATTATCTATAACAATAACTCCTACTTCTTTTTCATTTAAAAGTGACTTCATAGTTTTAGTCATTTCTTCTAAATTTTTAGGATTGTATAATTTTAAAACCCCTGCTAATTGAAATCCAAGTGTGAAGTCATGAGAACCTACTACTGCAATTTGCATATCTTAAATCACCTCAAAAGTCCATGTGCCCTTCCAATAAATCAGACGAAAGTCCGATTGCCTTCCCGCGCACAAGAAGACGAAGATTTTGAATTTCGAGAATTTTTCTCTCAATATAATAAATAACGGGAAATGCAGAAACAGGATTAAGATAAGAAAAACGCTTTAGCATTGCGTGCCTTTTGTGTTTCAGCAGGGTTGCAATGGGATCTAATGATTCATTATTTTTTGATTCTTGGATCGCGTCATCAAAGCCTTCATCATCGAAAGAATTACTTCTCCTAAGTGAATCAATAATAGCATCTTGAGAAGTAGCTTGTGAGGCTTGTGACATTATTGATTTCTGTATTCTACCACCATGGATAACCATCTGTGAGCGCCTTTCTGGAGAAATATTCTGACGGAGCTCACGGAATTGATTAATTATATTTCTATGATCTATTTCTGTCCTAATATATTTCATAAGATGAATATTGGAGTCTTTGCCTTTAGAAATTTTTAATGCATAATCATAATATTGGCGATCCAAGGCATCCTCCATTTGCTCAAGAGTAGCATCAGAATCAGATAATTTTGAAAGTTCCCTGCCCCAAGGAGTCCCTTCCATGGCAGCAGCAGCGTCATGTACGGTTTCGACATTTCTAACTATATCAAGCCACGACGCATTCATAGGATTTTCAGACGGGAGTATTTGTGACTCTATTAATTCAAAAGAACATCCTCCATTTACCGCACGCAATACAGTTTTAGCTTTTTCATAAGCAAAACGCTCTACGTAAACCGATACAATAGATTTAAGTGGCCCTTGACAAAAGTGAAGTACTTCTGCTAAATCATTATCTAAATTATGAAAAAGCGCTGCCTCAACAGCATCTGCCCCACTCATTCTGGTCGCATATATGTCCATTTCATTTCTATATCCTAATTCACTGATGCTTGCACCGATTGATTCGGGACCAAGTTGTAACAATTGGCGCATACGTGTTTGATCAATTAGTGATGCTTTACGTGCTTTGGCTCGAGCCGAAGCATTGTAAATATTAGATCGGCCACTAACTACTCCAGACATAATTTTCACCACTTAATTATCAAATAACATTTTATTCACAGAGCCAAGATTATTTTTCCATGCATCCTCTAGGCGATTATCGAAACGATAATCAAGTACTATTGAGCCATCTTTGGACTCGAGGACAAAACCCCCCAAACCTTCAACATCGTCACCAATAGCAAAACTTCCATTTTCTAGTGTCTTACGATCAATTGTAACTGGGTGAAGGATCATTCCCTCTCCAGTTTTACCTGCTTCATCTAAAAGATCTTTCAACATATCGGAACGACCTTCGAGATTAGGAGAAGAAACTGCTGTTCGTATTGAGTTCCAAGTTTCATCTAATTCTTCGCGTTTTGCGATTAAAAGATGTTTTTGGTTTGCTTGTTTAGCAGATGCCACTAGTTCAACTGCTAATTGGGCGCTCTCTCTTTCCGCACGGACTTTCATATCTGAAGACAAAGAAGAGTATTCTTCCTTGGCTTTTTCTTCTATTTGTTTTGCTTGTTCTTTAGCCGCCGAAATAATCAATTTAGCTTCGACTTTGGCCTGTGATGCAATTTCATTTGCTAATGCGTCCAATGTCATATAATATCTCCCCTTTTTCTTGCTCTGCGTTAATATTACGGATTAAGTAAGAATAGAGCTAAGAATCCGAAAAGTACAATGGTCTCAGGTAAAGCTGTAAAGATTAGTCCGTTAACGAACTTACTACTATCTTCTGCAATCATACCTACAGCTGCTGCTCCAATCGGGCCTTGGCTTAAACCAGTCCCAATTCCACATAATCCCAAAGCTATTCCAGCACCTAGCTTAGCATATGCTACTGCCATATCCCCAGTTTGTTCAGCTTGTACTCCACTAGCAATCATCACAATTGATGTTAAAGCTAGCAACATACTTAGTCCACTCATTTTATTTTTATTATTCATATTTTTTTCCTCCATTTTTTCTAAGCATAATAGCTTGGAATGTGATATCACTCAACCTCCACGTGGCGAGTTCGAAAACCGAAAGGCAAGAATACCTCTCCGCTAGAATCATAATATTGCCTCATCCATTCTACAAAATGAAGCCTGGCTGCATGGATGTTAGGACTAAATACTCCGAGGCCCCATGCGAATAATTGGACTAATAACCAACCTAAAAATAATACTAGAGCTAATGGATTATATTCTAAGAGGGCATCTTTCATTGGATCCCACAACATGTTTCCCGTTTCGGCTATTTTAACTCCAACGATTCCGACAGCAAATATCCGTACATAAGATATTACTGACGGCATCATACCTATTGCTTCGATTGGTGCCAAAATTAAACTTATCGCCAATGGTATGCCATGATAATTATATAGAGTCCACATTAGCATAAACACTGCTGTTATGGCAATTACAGCTCCTGGAATCATCATGCCTTCTGCCTCACTTGGACCAAGGTAACCATATGAGAACATAAAGCCACCGAGGAGCAAAACAATCCATACACCATGTTCAAAAAATGCAGCCAGAAAACCTACATGACCATGATCTGTGCCGTAGAATAATACATCTCTGAAACCTATTAATCTACCAAATATAATATGCACAAAACCAAGATATATTGTCAATATTATTAAATCTTCGAGATTAGATGTAACTCGATGGAAAGGATAAGCCAATTCTACACCAAACGGCAATGATTTATGCCAAGCATAATAATCATGAGATGAAGATAAAGCAGCATCTGGATACAAGAAAGAAAGAGCTTCGGCAGGATTAGGATGATGAGGGTGAATTATTTCCCATCCTGCGAATTCAGCGTAAAGGTAACCGAATCCAAAAGTCGCTAATCCTATGTATACCAGGAATTTTCCCCCTAAGTTCATCATTTCATTTGAGTCTGCGCGACTCATGATAAATACGCCAAGAGAAATGGTAATCAGACCATAGGCCATATCTCCAAGCATCATTCCAAAGAATATTGGATATGTTACAAACATGAATAAAGTAGGATCAATTCTTCCATATGCTGGCCTTCCTACTGCATCGGTAAGTAACTCCATAGGTTTACTTAACTTTCTATTTTTATATGCGATTGGCGGCATCTCTTGTTTGTGAGAATGATCTGAATGGCCATGCCCTCCATTACCAGCTTCTATGACAAATGGAGAAACTTCCGTATATAGGCAAGAATCGGATAATATTGATTTGACTTCCTCTGAACGAGACATTTCAATCCATCCATCAATAAAAAAGGCATGTTCGGAAACACCAATCTTTACTGGTGCAGTTAGAATATCGTGCTCTCGCTCCAAAAGTTCTAAGGCGCAAACAAGAGAAGGCCCGAACTCATTAGACCATGAGTCTATTTCATTAGAAAGTGAAGATTTTTCTTTGTAAAGGGATAATATTTCTAAATGTATTTCTTTAAGTAAATTATTTGGATTTCCTTTTAGATTTGTTGAAATATTAACAGCCTGAAAGCCAACGGCATTTAATTTGGATTGAATTGCGTGAGAGTTTTCCGTTTTTACAAAAATTGCAATTACTTTATTTTTATTGGAATAGCCTTCAAAAAAGATGTTATCATACTCAATTTCTTTAAAAATTTCTAAGTCTGTAACAGTACCTACAAATGAAGAAAGATTAGAATAACCAGATAATAATTCAACATCAATACCCAGAGATGCTAATAGTTCCAGATTTGCAACATTTTCTTTTAAAGAAGATAGTTTATTTTCAACTGAATCTAAATTTGTACTTTTCTCCAGTAATAATTCTACAGCATGGGTCAAAGAATCATCAAGATCTGAGCGAACTTGGGCAGCTGAAACTTTTTCACCGGGTCCGGAGACGTTTACGATTGAGGCTGCAGAACGAAGTTGATTCAGACGTTTGCCGATTACTTCTGCTTCATCTTTTGGAGTACCGAGTTCAAATCCTTCCTCAGCCCCATCATATTCAATAAAATGTAGTGCATTAAGTGAAGCCAATGCATCAATTAAATCATCAATTTTATTTTTAACGCCAGCGGCGATTAAACGACCCATTTTTTGTGTCTTAATTGAGGACATAATTGACAACCTCTGGCATTAGGATTATTTTCTAAAAGCATCGATTACTACTTTAGCAGCCTTATCTCGATTTTTCTGTCCTGAATCATGAATGTTTTTTTGTTCTACTTGGCCGCCAGTGGAAACAACCTTGGCTTCAGAACCTGCACTTTCACGTGCATCAGAAAGTAAAACTTGGGCATCTGACTCAGAGGTGGCACGCCCTGAATTAAGAATTTCTGAAGCATTTTGACGAGCCAACGAGACTATTGATGATGCTTCTTTATTAGCATTTAATAACGTTTCAGCAGCAGACTTCTCTGCATCTTTAATTGCACGTAGAACATCTTCTTTGCCCATTACCATACCTTCTATGTGCAAGGGAACAAAGAGTAGTTTATCATGGTAACCTACATAGGAGTAGAATTTTGCTTCTCTCCTAAATATCTAATCTCTGCATGGAACCAACCAAATATGAGAGGTTACTACGAGTAATGTGGATACAGAGATAATCGGAGAATCAGATTGGAAAGAATTGCAACGTAATCTAGAAGCCACCATACCTGTTTATGATAGAATAAATAATTTTGCTACTTTGGGACAAGTTAAGAAATGGAGGAAAAGAGCCAGAAACTTACTTCCTGATGAAGGGAATATAATTGAGATAGGTTGTGGCCCAGGTAGTTTTGCAGAAGATGTAGAGGGTGCTATGCTATTTTGCCTCGATCCAATACCTGAAATGCTAAGAATTGCAGAATCAAGAGTGAATAAAAAACGAACGGAGAGGGGATATGCATTAGCGGAATTTCATAAAGGTACTGCTGAAGACTTACCGTTTGAAGAGGACTACTTTGATGCAGCGTGTACTCTTTTCTCATTTAGAGACTGGTATGACAAAAGAAAGGGATTAAGTGAGGCAAAAAGAGTTCTAAAACCTGGAGGGTTAATAATAATCGTAGATCCAGCGAAAATAAATTCTTTCCATGGATTTTTAGGATATATCTGGATGAAATATTGGGTTGGTACTTATGCTAGATTAATATGTAAACAAAAAGAACATCCTTGGAAATGGTTAACTAAAACATATGTTAGTTTTGGAACTACCAAAAAATATACGCGGATGCTCGAACAAGAAGGTTTTGAGAATGTCAAAGGAAAGGTCATATTTCCCGGCATGGCAACCATATGGACCGCTACAGTTCCATAATCAGATTATTTTAAATAACGACCTACAGGTAATAGCATTCCAAATAAATGGTTTACTAAAACGATTGAATAGCATATTAATGATCCAATCAGGTAATCTAAAAATTATACTTCCTAGGCTGAATGCTCTTTTTGAATTTTTCATGACCTTTCCCATTTGAGTATTCCATCTATTTTCATACTCGATTAAAGGAGTCCCTAACTTTAAATGTTCTGAAATAACTTGGCCTGCGATTCGCCCCCCTATCATGGCGATAGTTATTCCAGCACCATTTGAAGGTAGAACCATTCCAGCAGAGTCCCCCACTAAGAGGTAATTATCTTTTACAAATGATTTTATTGACCCTGACATCGGAAGAGAACCTGCCCCTCTGTATGTTATATTACCTTCATATTTTGAAATAAATTCTTTTGAAAGGGTATTTATTGACTTTCCTTTTGAAAATTCTCTTTGAATTCCCAAGCCGATATTTGCTCCACCTTTTTTAGGAAACATCCATGCATAACCACCTGGAGCTAGGGATCCAAAGTGCAATTCGACGGCATCATGAAAATCACCATCCATTAAAACAAATTTTACAGGAATATTTAATGATGTGACGTTCCAGTGTTTTTTACGTAGTGGGTCATTGTGACCTCCTGCTCCAACTATTATCTTTGCATTCAATTTGGTTCCGTCTTTGAGTTCAACACATGTGCCTTCTATTTTTTCTACACGTTTTCCCAATAAATATTGTGCACCGAGTGATTGGGCTAATTTTACTAATTCTTCATCATGCCTAACACGGTTAAGAATTAAACCTTCGAAATTGTATTTTAGAGGTTTTCCAGATGGAGGTACCAAGTGCATTTCATCAGTGCGCCTAGAAATAGCATTTTCTGGTGTCCTAAATAGATCTTCCATATTGGGTACATTTGGGCACAAACGCCTCATTTCATCATTACTTGGCACTAATTCTCCGCACTGTAATGGCGATCCTATAGGATTCCGGCCATCGATAACTAAAACCCTAAGTCCTTCTTTAGCAATATACCTCGCAGTAGTGCTACCTGCAGGGCCACCACCTATTACTATTACATCCCATGAATCATCTTCAATCATAATGGCACCACAATCATAATTAATAAATTATAATCTCCTATTTTGGGACTCTATAGCAATATCTGTCATTAGTTTTTTTGCATTACTTTCAGGCAAATAATCTAAGTGGCTTAATGCCCTATCTACATGGTTAACAATTAACTGTTGAGTATAATCGAAAGAACCTGACTTGGCAAGTAAGTTTGTTAATTCTTGCCACCTATCATTACTGAAATTATTCAAAATATCTGCTAATTGTTCTCTTTCGATTCCATGTAGAATCGTTAATGCATGAATTAATGGTAATGTCATTTTACCTTCGTGGACATCAGTACCTTTTGGCTTCCCCATAGAAGGATCTCCCGTTAGATCAAGTAAATCATCAACCAATTGGAATGCGCGGCCTAACTCTATACCGAAATTTTCTAATGATTCAATTACATCATCATTGGCTCCTGCAATTATTCCAGCACAAGAACATGCAGATGCGAATACACCAGCGGTTTTACCATCTACTATAGAATAGTAATCTTCAGGAGTTGTACTCAGGTTACCTATATGTTCGAACTGAAGTAATTCGCCCGATGCTAGGTTAGCAGCTGATGTAGCCATTTTTTCCACAATTATATTATCATATTTTCCCCCTAAAGAGAAACCTATTACAAATAAATAATCTCCTGCAATAATTGCATGAGGTAAACCGTGGCTAGTATGTAATGTTGGCATTCCTCTCCTAGTCTTTGATTGATCATAAATATCATCATGAATAAGAGTTGCAGTATGGATTATCTCCGAAGCGAGGGCCAAATCCATCACTATGGATTCGTCTTCTCCCCCTGCTGCATCGAATGCTAATAAAGCTAATATTGGACGGAATCTTTTACCTCCTGACAACAGAATATCTCGGGCCAATATCATGGCAGGAGCCTCCTTATCGGACATTTTTTGTAATACTAACTCCTCTAGTGCTTCATCAATTCTATTTTTTATATCGGATAAGAAAGTGTTGTAAAAGTACACATTCTCCATGTCTATCTTGAACAACTAGAAGGGGTCGCATATATCAACAAGTGTGTGCGCGGAGAGAATGAGTACAGTGAGTACTCCCTCAACAAGGTGGATGCGATGGACAAGAAATTAAGTATCGTAACCTTAAATTCCCTCAATTGCAATGTTACTGAATTTTTACTAAAATATTTGGAATCTGAGGATTTAGATGAACTTGGAACTAATGTAGTCACAGGTGCGAGCATAAATTCATGCTTAAAGGATTTAAATAAAGGAAAATATGACTTGATGGCCGTACCTGCAAGTGAGATACATGGTAAAGAATTAGAAATGGCCAAATATGAATGTAGAGTAAATGGTGCCATTACACCTAGAAGGCCAAATTTATTGTTGGTATCAGAAAATAAAATAGATTATCAGCCAAAATCAGCCATTATTTTGTGCGATTACAAAATAATTAGAAGGCAATTGAGAAGGTCAAGAAAGGATTTACGAGTTCTGAGTACCGAGGCGTTCAAGTCCATAAATGAAATATCACTAGTACATTCCAATCAAGTTGAAGAAATAAAATGGATGGAAGATATGAAGAAAACAGGATACATAGATGGTTTTGTAACCTCTAGAAAGATATTTGATGAGTTACATCTAAACGGGAGAAGGCATGCATTATTGCCCGATCCAAAAGATAGAGGTGGGCATCATTTTCTTCCAATTCCTTATTCAGATTTAATTGTTTACATAAGCAGAAATAGTTCTCCAAAATCATTAACCAATTTGATATCAGAGAAAGAGGGAGAAACTATATGGTGGATTCAAAATCAAATTATAGGCAGTTTTGATTTGAGTGAATTAATGAATACAGGTATTTTAGTTAGACATAGGAGAGTCAGGTCCCTGATGGAAGAGGCAGAAAAAAATAAAGATTTGACTTTAGAACAGGCTTGCCATGATTCAGAGGGTGACGTTTTAGATTCTAAAGTTCATGTTGAAGTTAAAATTGAAAGAATTTCTAAAAATGGGAAGAGGACGATAAGTATCCATAGAATAATACCTTATAAAAAATATGAATTTGCAACTATATCATTAATTAGAGATTGGGGGATTATGCTAAAAGAAACTTCCCAGAAGGTCCCGCAAGATTTCTACTCAGACGGGTTTGCAAATGCTTTTATTGACTTAAAAGAGTAAGTCGTAAAACTATTTATATCCATAAATTAATGTTTGTTAGACTATTCTTACACAATCAATATCATCTATGTGCGTATACGATAACTTGAGGTAGGATATCAATGATAGACGTTATTCTATTAGATTCCTTGTATAAGAATCGACTTACAGAGTTACGAGAGTTGGCAGAAAGTAGTAATTTCTCCAAAAGTGGCTCTGTAGAAGTATTACGAGCAAGATTGATAAAATGCATGGTATTATCAAATCTTGATTTGACGTGGGAAGGTATACAGGCTATTTCTCATAAGGAAATGGGAGAAATATTGAAGATATTTGGAATTAAATCCTCAGGTTCGCACAAGGAAAGACGGCAAAGAATATGGCTCCATATTAATTTTGATTCAAGGAGAATGACAATAGAAAGGCTTGCGGAGCTTGATAGAGAAACTCTTTTTGATCTTTGTAAAAAATTAGAAATGCCATTAACAGGAACAAGGACCGTGTTAATGGGAAGAGTGGCTGGAGTTTTGACCAATCAATTTAATAAATGGGGAAAAATTAAGCGAAGCATTCATAGAAACGGCATTCAACTAACTGGAAATGATTTGATTATTAAAGAATTGATAAATCCTGTGAACGTAAACGTATCCATAGGAAATTTCAATATTGGTGCCCCAGTTGCAACTATTGAAGATGCAAGGGATTTAATGATAAGTGATATAGATAAAGAAAATGAAATAATCCAGGGTGACTTGCTATCACTTCAAGCAAGGGTAGATGAATTAGATAGAATGATTGGAACAATATTGAAAGAATACCAAGGGAATTGGGGAGAAATAGAAAGAGAATTGTTAGTCCGCCTTACAAAAAGAAGAGGATGGCCAATAGAAGAAGAAATTGTAAAAAATAAACTTATTTCTGTTGCAAATGACATAGCAGAAGCCAAAGGTGCAATTATTTCCGACACTAAAATCATTAGACCAGTGATAACAAACAGAGTTGAGATGACAATAAATAGAATTAGATCTAAGATTCTTAATTTAAATAATAACACTAAATGAAAATTCAATTATTTTGACAATAAACGAAAGAAGCCGAACCTTGGTTCAACAATATCTCCACGTGTATCGCGTAAATCTTCAATGGAGTCTTCAGCAGATTCTCTAGAAATGCCTGCTAATGTACATGCCTCTACCAATGCATCATATTCCACTCCAACTCCTGAATCAAGTCTCCTAATAGTATCCATTATCACACCAGGAGCATTAGAGGATGTAAGTGAAGAGACAGTTTCCTCTTGACTAGATGATGGTTCAATTACTTTGTCATCTTCAATTTCTGTTACATTATTTCTTCCTAATGCACTTGATAGTGCTTTTAATACCCCTAGGCGGTAAGTTTCAGAATCAAAATCGGGATAATGTTGCCTAGACATGATTGTACCATCTATTAGATCAGAGGGTACATTTGATGATTTCAGAGAATCTTGAGTTAACTCTACTCCTAAGGAATTTTCGTGTGATTTGAGTCTCCTCATAGTTGCGTCTGAAGTATCAATAAGCCAATGCATATATGTTTCTTGATCTATTACTGAAAATTCTTCTGCACGAAATGAAGTAAATATTCCTCCGTCATCTCCTTCAAACCATCTTGACTTGCCCACTAGAGCCATCAAAAAACGATCTCCGGATTCAAATCTAGCATGTAACTCCTCAATATCCAATTGTAACTCTGTTTGGAATGGAGCTATGTTAAAACGATGATTTCCCGTTGGATCTCTTAATACTCCGCTGAAACTTGGTCCATTATCTCCTTCTCTTCTTTCAAGACGCTCAATTACTCCACTTACCAATGCGCGATTTACTTTTATTCCTAATTTGGTTATAACAAAAGAAGGATCATATTCCCCCACTCCTTGTTCAGTAAGATTTGCCTCAGAAAATTCCTGTGCAAATAATCTAATAGCACTTTGCCTTTTTATCCTTGGGGTACTTGATCCAATCATATCTCCAACCCCCATTTTTCCATTACATTATTGGCAGAGTCTGAGATAGGCGATTGATTAATTTCCATCCTCTCTGCAAGTATCATAGTCCCTTGATCATCAATTAGAGCACGGCCTTCTACCTCTACTTTTCTAGAAAGTAAAGAATTGCGAAGACTTGCTATAAAACCATCAGACCCTGAGGTTGATATTTGGGCTTTGATTTCTTCAAAGGTGTTTTTCAAAAATACTTCAGATGGTCCTTTTGAAAGTAATAATGATGCATTGGAGACTCCGCTATCTAAAACAAATCTGAGCCTTAAATCTTCGACTCCATCAACAATCCCATGTTCAGCACATGCATCATCTCGTAGCACCCGGCGGCAATTTGAACATCTATGGATTATCCCAGAGTCCTTTCTCACAGAAACTATTAGCGCAGAAGTGCGAATTCCTCTTCTTGAACCACCGTTTGATAATTCATCAAAATCAACTTCTACCCAATGATTACTTGGATCGATGTCTTCCCAGGGTGCATTTGTTACTTGTTCAATTTGGTCAATATCATCAACTACTAAATCGGGAGAACCTTGCCAAAATTGCGCCCTTGTACCAGTAAGATGAATATAATCTCCTCCTTTGGGATTAAAGTCACACCATGCGGTTAACCGGCACATCCCGGTTGGATCTATTACATCGCCGCTTCTCACTATTCGTTCGACACCATCTTCTGAAGTAAACGTCCTCTGCTCCCATGTAATAATTTGAAGAGTAATAGAAATATCTCTCATCCCGTTCCTTAAATCGGATATATTTGATTTTGTAATCTGAGATAAATCTTCTAATGATGAAAAGTTGTTATCCCTATACAATTCTATTTTAGCATCATTACTAATATTTATTTCAGGAGTATCTCGAAATTTACGTACAGAAATGTTATTTAATTTTATTAGTTCTCCTTGTTTGAAATCAAAAGGAACCCATGATAAGAAGCCAATACTCCCAGAGGAGTCAGCAATCTTACCCCTAAATATGTCAAGAGTTCCGCTACCATCTTTTTTAACAATAACATCTGCTTTTACTGATATTATTCGACCTATCGTACTTCCAAAACCTTCATTTTCTGATATCTTTGCTATAGTAGAAGGTTCATTAGATATCTGTACCGATGTAGATTCTCCTTCACGTAAAGTTGTAACCCTCGTTGACCTATTTATGTTGATTGATTTTTTACCATTCCATTCATTCACTGATACGCCCTCGAGTCGCACTATGGAATTAGGAGCCAGTTGGGAAGAATGCTGCCCCCAATCTTTGAAATCCCAGCGTTCCCTATTGCTTACCTCTTCCCATGGATTATCTTCAATCCAACCATATGCAATTTGTTTTTCTTCTCCCCTTATCATTTGTATTCTTGGAGTATAACTAGCTACGAACACCTCAATAGTGATGTTTTTATCTTCAGAACCTAATTCAGAAAACCTATTAACTTTTTTCTCTACTTTTTGTGGCATTGAGAAATTGGATTCCTCTTTTCCTGTTGCTAATAGAAATTTTCTAATTACTGACCGAAGCGCATCTTCCGGAGGGATAAGAAATTCTTCTTCATATCTTCGAAATTCCTCAGCAACCTCGTTCTCGTCTGAATCGGGGCATTCTTGTTTGACAGCTATAATCTGTAAATTGTATTTTTCAATATTGGACATCATTCTCACCGGAATCTGCGATGGTGAAATTTTGAGTCCACATGACACACCAATATACTGGAATTATAACTTCCAATTGATGATTCCACTGCAGGTGTGATACTTTGTGCAGTTTGGGGTAGACTCGACACTTCAACACCTCAGGAGTATTCGCTAAAAGGGGGGCGGTCTTTGAATATGACCCTGAATATCACACATAATTACCGACGTGGTTTTCAATGATAAGTTATGTCAATATGCCATGAAAGGACAAGAGGCATGCCGGTTTGGAGTTTTAACTGCGTCAGATAGGGCAACTCTAGGAGAATATGTTGATCTAAGTGGCCCTGCTATCGAAGGGTTTTTGCGATTGTGTTTGAGCTCTCCATGGAGCGTTGCTAGAAAATTAGTACCTGATGTAAAGGAAAATATTGAGGAGGCATTAATTGAGCTAGTGGAAGTAGAAAAATGTAATGTCATAATAACTACCGGAGGAACAGGTCCAGCAATTAGAGATGTCACTCCAGAGGCTACAGAATCTGTTTGCGAACGTATCCTACCGGGTTTTGGAGAACAAATGAGGCAAGTATCATTACAGTATGTCCCTACTGCAATTCTTTCCAGGCAGATAGCTGGAATAAGAGGGAAATGCTTAATCATCAATTTACCCGGCTCTCCAAGATCTATAAGAGAGATATTAGACGTAATATTTGCTAGTGTCCCTTATTGTGTGGACTTGATAGGTGGCCCATATATAAGTACTAATTCAGAAATTATTGAAGCCTTCAGGCCTTCAAAAAAATGAAGTGAATTTAGATGACTACAACTCATAAATTTATTACACTAAGCTTTAGTTTTTCATTTATTTTGATCGGGATATCGCACTTTATCTATACTGAGTGGTTTGAGCCAATTGTCCCGGAAACATTAGGTAACTCGAGTTTCTGGATTTATTTAAGTGGTTTTTTTGAAATATTTCTAGGTATTTCTTTATTGTCAAATAAACAAAGAAAAAAGGCATCATTTGGACTAGTAATTTTACTTATAATGTTATATTTTGCTAATCTAAATATGTGGATTAATGATATCTCATTAGGAGGAGTTAGATTTACTCTTTTGGAGCATATTATCAGATTTTTTATTCAAATAATATTGATATTATTGGCATTATATATAGGAAAATTTGAATTTTTTGATAGGATTATAAAATCAAAAAAAAAGAAAAAAATATAATTAACGCACGAATGATTGATGAGACATACGCCGACCCGCGGCCATGACGAAGGTGAAGAGTGGCGGCATCAATGGATTGAGAGGGACAAATGAAATTAGAGATATTAAGGTTGAATTAGATTTTACACCTAATGCCTTATCATCGGTCCTTTATTCTCAAGGTAAAACAACAATTTTAGCTTGCGTAACAAAAGCCCCTTCATTACCAAGGTGGTTTCCTAGAGATGCTGAAAAAGGATGGGTACATGCAGAATACTCATTATTACCTGGATCTACAGATACTCGATTTAGAAGAGAAAGAAATGGCGCAAAGGGTAGAACTCAAGAAATAGAAAGATTGGTTGCAAGATCTCTAAGAGGTGCAATTGATTTGGAAGCTTTGGGTCCTATTGCATTAACAATAGATTGCGACGTGCTAAATGCAGATGGAGGAACTAGGTGTGCATCAATAACTGCTGCATGTATAGCTATGAGACTTGCAGTGAGGAGATTGATATCATCGGGTGATTGTTTGCCTAAAGATTTGAGAGGTTCTAAAGAGGAAATCAGAAATGGATGGAAACCCCCGGTTTTATCTGATGAACAAAAATTGACTCATGAAAATACCGTAATGGTAAACGATGTTGCAGCCATTAGCGTCGGAATAGTTGAGGGCAAAGTTTGGGCTGATTTAGACTATGTTTTGGATAGTAATGCCGACGTAGATATGAATGTTGTAATGACCAGTGATGGGCAATTTGTAGAAGTACAAGGTACCGGGGAAGAATCTACATATTCTAGATCACAGTTAGATGAATTATTAGATTTGGCAACTGGTGCGATTATTCAACTTCATGATTTACAAAAACAAATCTTAGCTTCAGAATAACAAATTAGCAATGGTGGGACTGGCCGGACTTGAACCGGCGGCCTCCGCATCTTCAGTGCGGCGCTCTCCCAACTGAGCTACAGTCCCTTGTTACATGCCCGTAATGATTAAGGCTTCAAGTCTTCCAATAATAGATTTAAAAAATGTCGTCATTATCAGATTTTTCTTCAAAGGAAATCATGTTGTTTGGCTTGTCTTTAGGTTTAGTTAATTTTTCACCTATCGGAGAGCTATTGGGTTGTTTTTGAGATACTTGTTCAGATTTTTTAGCAGGATCTATTTCCTGTTCAATCATTTCTAATTCTTCAGGGTCGATGCCTGTGTGTGTTGCTAATTTTAATTTATGATCATCTCTGGCACGTATTTCCAACAATCTTTGCCTCGCTTTATCATAGTGCTGTAACATATACATTGCGTCGTGCTCAAGCAAAGGAGAATCAGAAATTATAGTAATATCCATCCAATCTCCCTCTTCGGCTAAGAACTCAGCAAATGGTTCAAATTTTAAATCAGATTTTTTTATTTGAGTATAATGAAGTGCGTTGCCCATCCTGTGTTCGACCCCTGCGAAGTGACAATAAAACTTGGAACCACCATATGTTTCTCTAACTTGATCAAATAATTCGGCATAATCTTCACTTGTCCTCATCCTCCCATGACCGCGTGCATGGATATGAGCCATGTTTAGGACTGGCACAGTCCCTTCGACATGATTACAGACCTCAAGAACCTCTTCTACAGACCCCCACAATTCTTGTCTCCCTGAAGTTTCAATTCCGACCAAGGATGGTTCGGCTTCGTGCACCCAGGGGAATGCCGAATATTCTTCTTCTTCTTTTTCGTCCCCCCATATACTACGTACTCTATCTACAACCCCAGAAAAAATATTAACTAATTCTTCATTTGCTTTCGCACCGGGTTCATATTCCCCATATGGGCCAACGTGGTAGGTTATATGCCTTGCATTGACAATTTTTCCTGCCTGCATGCTAGCCTCCATTTTTGACAAAGTTCTGTTTCTTTCTCTCTTACTCCCTAGTAATTCAGCATAGTAAGGGCCATGCATATTCATTTCGAAATCAGATTTCCAAGACAATATGCCGGCTTGCCAGTATTGGTCGAAGTGATGAGGTTGGACTGTCCTAACTGTTTGGACCTCCATTGCATCCAGCCCGAGTACTGTAATGTCATCCATTCCCTCTACAATAGTCCTTCCTTTACATGAAAGAGGGACCCCTGCGGGGCCTAATTTTAGTGACATGAGTGACTCACCTGAGACTCATCCGAAATGCCTCTCCTTCAAAAGGGGTCTTCTGATTTTATCTAATAATGTCAGATAATTGGATTTTTAAAAATCTTCTAAGAAGGATGCAGAAATTTTTAACCCCTGGTTATCGAAATTCTGAGTAGGAAGTTTATATAAAAAATTAGCAAGCCAGTTATAATGAGTTACTTTGCCTTCAATATATAATTTAACTGAACCGGTAGAGTGGACGATATTGACCTCACGGCTGGTTTCATCATAGCTACATACCAAAGGTATGAGGCCACTTATTCTTATCTGGTTTAATAATTCATCTTTGTTTACTTTTTCTAATTTTGAAATAAATTTTAGGGCATCGGACGTCAGAAATAAAATATGTATCTGTCGAATCTTACTTATTACTGCCCCCCACATTTCTGAAAGGCGTGTAATATCTTTTGGCAAGTCCACAACCATTACTGTCTTTGAGCCTTCCAATTCACCGAATATCATAGAAGCAGCCCATGCGTTTTTGGGGGATTCCCCTTCCAGTACCGTTGTGGATGAATTAACTAACCAATGAGTATTTTGAAGATTGTGTCGCCAATCTATATTACCATAATTAAAATTATTAAAATCCTCATCTGGATTTGAAGTTATTGTCGTTAATTTCGCACCCATTGAACTAGCACTATCTGCAACCAAGGAACCAGTGTCTTTGCCATTAGGGTGACGGAGGTTGACAATAGATATGATTCCATTCACAACTTTATCGAATGAGTTCGTAGTCAAGGACTTATCTCAATCTAATTTCCAACGCAGAAGTGCTATTGCACCTCCAAAACTAGCAAGCTGTTGCCCTTGATCGTGATCATCAGATGACTGGATTATCTTACCTTGGGAATCATGGATAGCCTCTATAATAGAATCCCAATCATTATATTTTTCAGAATTTTCACCCCTCAATATTGATGCTTGTATAACTAATTTATCGATAGCCCCTAGATTTGCGGCTTCCAATATCTGATCAATACCGAAACAAACATTGCCATTCATAGAAATTCTCTTCAAACCTTCTTCTATTGCTCTAATTTGAATTATTAATGCATTTTTACCTATTAAAACATCAGCAGAGCCCTCGGTTAAAATTTCATTAGCAGCAGGACGCCCTCCAATTGAAGTTGGTGTGTTGATGCATTCATTTTTTGCACCCAGAGATTTCAAATTTTTCTCAAATTTTTCTCTTGCCATTCCAGGCCCGCATATTATCAGAGGAGTTTGAGATTTAAAGACTAAAATGCACTCTTTTGCTACTTGATTGAAAAATCCATCCCTTACACTAGTAGTATCTGAATATCGTTTTCCTCCTCCTCTCATTGAAAATTGGGAAATGTCCCTAATTCCATGTTGCGTTACCTCAAACATTAATATCTCATCATTTTCTACAACTATTAAACCCGAATTAATTCTTTTACCGACTGAAAAGGAATCATGCAGTAAATTTAAATCTACTTTTGATAATCCTCCTTCTCTAGTAATTTCAATTTCACTACCGGAAATAACAATGTGAGTATGGTGACTTCCAACATCCAATTTTGCTTCAGAAATAATTCCATGAATTCGTAAATTCTCAGTAAATGATTGAAATGAGTTAGATTGGACGCCTAGAACAATCCACATGAGTTTTCTTTCAGCGCTCTTGGCTCTACCTTCTTCTTGAGTCCCAGTAGTGGAGTCCCGGCGATGTGAAAGCATCCCTACATTGGAACCTGCCCCACAAATTTGGTGCAACGTCCAAAGATCATCGTCATCGTCTACCCTAACTCTGAAGCCATCATCTAGAGTTTTTATTTTTTGCACCTTAACACACTCATCCGAAAACGCCAATCAAGTTGCCGTCTTCATCCATGTCCATGTCAAAAGCAGCCGGCCTTGAAGGTAAACCTGGCATAGTCATCATAGACCCACAAATAGCAACAATAAATCCCGCCCCTGCATTGATTCTGAGTTCCCTAATGGGTAAAATAAAACCGGTTGGGGAACCTAATATCTTTTTATCATGGCTAAATGAGTACTGATTCTTAGCCATGCAAACTGGTAATTTATTTTTATTCCATTTTTTAATAGTTTCCAATGTACGTAGCGCTTCAGGACTGAAGTCAACTGTTTGTGCGCCGTATAAATTAGTGGCGATTTTCAAAATCTTCTGTTCCACATTCAAATCGGAATCAACGATTGGCGTATACGGAAATTCTAATTCGGAATGATTCTTACAGGCTTTCACTACTGTATCTGCAAGGTCTACTGCACCCTTTCCTCCTTTAGCATGCCCTTCGAAAATAACTATTGCGTTTGCCCCTGCTTTAGCTGCTTCGTCTCTTAATGCATCTATTTCATCAGGAGTATCTGTTGAGAATTTATTAATAGACACTACAACAGGTATTTCAGTTGATGTTAAATTTCTAATATGCCTTCTTAAATTTGTAGATGATCCTTTTCGAACTGCATCCACGTTTTCTAAATTTATTTCTTCTTTTGAGGGGCGCGCCCCCCCTCCTGTAGAGAATCCTCCTCCGTGTAGTTTCATACTCCTAATAGTCACATTAAGAACGATACAACTAGGTATTATTCCGGATGCTACGGATTTTATGTGAAGTGCTTTTTCAGCACCCATTTCAGCACCAAAACCAGCTTCAGTAACTACATAATCTGAACATGATAGAGCTATTTTGTCGGCAATTATCGATGAATTACCATGTGCAATATTTGCAAACGGTCCACAATGAACAAAGGCTGGATTTCCCTCTATTGTTTGGACAAGATTCGGCAGAAAAGCATCCCTAAGCAAAAGGGCCATTGCCCCTGCTGCGCCAATATCATCTGCCGTAACAGGGCCGCCTTCTTTTGTTTCTGCAACAATTATTCTCCCTAATCGTAATCTTAAATCTTTGTAATCTGATGCTAAAGATAATATTGCCATAACTTCACTGGCAGCAGTTATATCAAAACGGTCAGTACGATCTAAACCATTGGAAGCACCTCCTAATCCAATGGTAACCTCCCTAAGGCTCCTATCATTCATATCAATAACCCGCGGCCAGAAGATCCTATTGGTATTGATTTTAATTTTATTCCCTCTGTGTAAATAGTTATCCAAAATTGCTGAACATAGATTATGAGCTGAAGTTATGGCATGTAAGTCACCAGTGAAATGTAAATTAATTTGTTCCATTGGTAATACTTGAGAATATCCTCCTCCTGCTGCACCACCTTTTATTCCAAAAACTGGACCAAGAGAAGGTTCTCGGATGACACAACATGCATTATGCCCTTGATGATTTAGCCCTTGGTTTAAACCAATAGTCGTGACGGTTTTACCTTCACCAAATGGGGTAGGATTTACACTTGTTACAAGAATCAGTGATCCTTGATTGTTTTTATGTTCTTTTTTTAGAGTGTTCCAATTTATTTTTGCTATATGAGGGCCGTGTAAAATCAAGTCACTGCGAGAAAGATTTAATTGTTCTGCTATTTTTTCAATAGCCTTCGGAGAAGCCGCTCTAGCAATGTCTAAGTCACTATCCATCGAACTGCGGGAGAGCCCATCTTGTTTGAAACCTTCATTGCTAATAATCGATAGGGGCGCATGTGAAGGCACCTGACTACTGGGGAGTTGCTGGCAATCCCATTGAGCATTCTTTAACGCCAAGGATTTTTGAAATAGTAGGAAATTATTTAGACATTGAGGGACCCAAAGCAATATTTATCGAGGCATGGGATATAGAGAGTTTTAAGAGGTCTATTATGGGTTTAAATGGCGATATTTGGTTATCCATAACTACACCAATAAAACATGAAATTAATAAGATTATAATTAATAAAAAAACAGATGAAAATATATCTTCAACTAATCAGATAATGAGAAAAGAGGGAGAGATATATGGAATTAATACAGATGGTGAAGGTTTTATTGATGCGGTTAAATATATTGGAATAAATATAAAAAATACTATTTTAAGCATTAAAGGAGGGGGGTCTACTGCAATATCAATAGCTCATTCCTGGAGTAAATATGGAGGTAAAATAATAAAAACTGAAGGCCGTCGTAAATTAGCAAATGGCCCGTGGGATAAATCGATAATTACTGATGGCGTAGAGGATTTGATATTAGATTTGGATTTAGAACCTGGTGCTTTAGTGCATAATAATTCTAAAAAATACTTATCAATCACCTACAATGAGAGTTCGGGAATAGATGATTTTGGAGTAATTATGGTTGTATCGCAACATTTGAAAGCATGGGAAGGAATATTCGCTGTTGGAGAAGCGCACAGATTACCAAGTATAAGATACGTATTGGAACATTTGTTTAATGATTAAAGTGGGATATTATCATGTTTTTTTGGAGGAGTCCATTCTTTTTTTGACAATAATGGCCTCAATGCCCTAATTAGATATTCCCTTGTTTGAAGAGGTTCGATAACATCATCCAGTAATCCATTTTTTGCTAGAACAAAAGGGTCTTCAAACTTCTCAGAATAATCTTTCAAAATATCTCCTTGAGTAAATATATTTTTTTCATGGGTCGGCATTTCTTTTTTATTTGCGATATTTATAATATCTTTTCCACTGCTCACTATAATTTTACTCGATGGCCAAGCAATATTATAATCCGAACCGAGATGTTTGGAACACATGGCCAAATAAGCTTCACCATATGCTTTTCCAATCACTACGGATAATTTAGGAACTGTTGCTTCGGAATAAGCAAAGAATAACTTTGCCCCTTGCCTGATTAATCCACTCCATTCTTGAGTAACTTCTGGTAAAAATCCAGGAACATCTACGAATGTTAATAGAGGAATATTGAAGCAGTCGCAAGTCCTAATAAATCTGGCTGCTTTTACTGCCGCATCTATATCTAGAAAGCCATTCATTACAGAGGCTTGGTTAGCCACTATCCCAACGGAATGTCCGTCTAAACGTCCTAGTCCGATTACTATGTTAGAAGCATGATTAGGAAAAAGTTCCAAAAAGCTTTCATTATCGGTAATTTCAAAAATTATTTCCCTAACATCATAAGTTTTCTCTGGATCATTTGGCACAATTTCAGATATCGACTCACATTTACGATTCCAAATATCTCCATTTTTCTTTATTTCAGGTACAGAGTCCATATTGTCAGGAAAAAATGAGATTATTTCTGAAACCATGTCAAGGGCGATATGTTCATCTTCAGCAAACAAACAAGCAATGCCGCCTCCGTTTTTATGAAAATTAGTGCTACCAGTTTCTTGACTATGATGGGCAGGATTATCTGGTGATGATTCTGATAATAACAATCGACCATAAGATGCTTCAAATATAGTAAAATCCGACAAACCTATTGCAAGAGCGCTCGCCCCTACAACATTACCTAAAACTACTGAAATTATAGGAACTCTGCCAGAACATGCAGCAATTATATTGAGTACATCTCCTGAAGGTCCTAATGACGATACTCCTTCCTCCACTCTTTGGCCAACTCCATCCCATATTGCTATAATAGGAAGTAAAGATTTTTCAGCGAATTCTAATATCTTTACAATTTTTTTCCCGTGCATTTCACCAATTGATCCAGAAAATACCGATTTATCCTGAGAAAAACAAACTATTCTTCGGCCATTTAACATCCCATGCCCAGCAACGACCCCATCTCCAAATGGTTTGTGTAAATGTAAATTATAATCGTAAGAGCGATGATTAATTAATGCATCAATTTCCACAAATGTATCAGAATCAAGTAATGAGATAATCCGCTCTCTGGCAGTTTGACTTCCTTCGGAATGTAACTTTTCAGTAATTTTTCTATCTCCTGAATTGTACGCATCATGGCGAATTGCATCTAAATTTTCACCAGGGGAAGAACCGGCCATATAGTCCGGTCGCATTACTGGTTCATCATTAAAGCGGATAAAATAGTTTAATTGAGAGTGAATTCTGGATTTTCACCAACTAAATCTAAAGTCCATCTTTTAGCAATGTCTGCCCTAGTATTACTAATAGATAGAAGATAATGTAACTTAACTAAACCTGAACCAGGAGGGCAAAGGGAACCATGTCCAATAATGCCAATATCTTGCTGTTCTCGACCTTTGGAATAAACATTCATATTTATCGGCCCGTGTATAGTTTGGGCGACAATTACCACTATTCCATCATCGGCACAAAAATCACTTATAATGGCCTTTAAACGCGTGTTCTCTATGCTATCATCCTCTGGATTAGAAATTGGGAGATGCCCTAACCCAGTGCCATGGAACAATAATGCATCGAATTTTAGATTTATGGCTGATTCTACTAAATCTGGTTGGATATGTGGCCCTGCAATAAATTCTGCAATCCTAATATTACTATCAAATAATTGTGGTTTTGTTACCTCGATCCTAGCTTCTAGAGGTTCTTTGTCCCTCATTACTATAGATATTTCCTTTTTATCAATTAAAATATTCGCAAGTGGGTTTTGATTGATTGGTTTAAATGAATCTCTTCGTGAAGAATGATATTTTCTACTTGAGCATCCAGGTAAAACAGCACAATTACCATCAGAAGAGTTGGCATGTAAAATGATTACCGAAGAATCACGATATCCCGAAGGATTGGGTCCATTGGCAGCCCACATTACTGAGGCTATGATATTTTCGGGCGCATCAGACGATCCTCTATCGGGAGAACGTTGAGAGCCAGTTAAGACTATTCTTCCCGGAGGCCGAGTTCCTTCTCCTGCCCACCCATATGCCATTGCTGCTGCTGAATAATGTAAAGTATCCGTCCCATGAGTTATGACAACTCCTGATGCACCTTCAGAAAACGCTTTTTCTGTAGCTTGAAGCATCATATTCCAATGCCTTGGCCGCATATCATCAGACCACATATTACCTATTTTTAGGACCTTGATACGAGCTATATTTTCTAATTCAGGCATCGCATTCAATAATTCGCTAGGTTCGAAACTTGCCGATACCGCACCAGTTTTGTAATCTACTTTACTTGCGATAGTTCCGCCTGTATGAATTAAGTAAACGAGCGGTAAACTACTCTCTTGTTTCGGATTTGATTTCGGATTTGACTGAACTACAGAGGGATTTGAAATAATTTCAAAAGTAGAGATATAGTTCTCAGGAAATGATATATTATAGCCATTATTTAACTTGATTGTTACTAGATCTACAGCTGAAGGATGAAGTAAAATTCCTTCATGGATGCCTTCTCCGGCCCATGTTTTGACAAATAATCTAACGGAAGTACCTAGTTCCGGCCACTCGTCCATTAGTCTTCGGTAAGGCACCTACCCCATGAATAAAACCCAAAGAGATTGTTGAGATGGACGAATAGTTACAACTAATAAAAATCAATAAATGGTGCCGGGAGCGGGACTTGAACCCGCGACCTTCGGATGTCTCAGACATTCTCAGGGGCTGTGTTACGCTCATCGTTAGTTTCGCTGGAGAAAAAATCTCCTACAAAAATACCCTATGAGTCCGACGCGCTACCAACTACGCCACCCCGGCAATATGTCTTCGAATCAAAAACACCATTTGAGCGTTCGCCCCAAAGGGGAATTAAAACATTCCATAATTCATCATAGGGTTGATGTGGAAGTTAGTCCCCCATTGAACTGAAAGCATGGTAGATATAGACTCAGCACTTCGGGCCAGCGCTTACTCTGGTAAGAAAAATAGGAAGAGTGGAGAGAATAATAAAGATGAGAAAAAAAAGGGCTTGGAACCCTTCGATCCAAGAGTTCATGCTACAAAGGAATTGGCTGATGCTTATTCAATGTGGTTAGTAATAATATATGGATTTTTAATTTCCATATTAATGAGATATGTATTTATGCCAACTCAGGATTCCCTTGAAAGTATAATGTGGCTTTTACCGGTAATGATGACTTTGACTGTCCCTTCATTACATAAAATATTGATTCCCAAAAAATATAGCGAATTATATACACGAGGGAACTGGTTTAGAGGTGGTTTTCTCTTCATATTTTCTTGGTTGGCCCTTTCTTTCATATTACTAAACCCCCCTTTAGCTGACATTGCATCTCCAACTGTTGCGTCAGGAATAGATATTCAAGATAATGATGATGAGGCAATAATAGGATATTCTTGGGATAATGATATTTATGAAATAAATCTTAAAGAAGATGCTACAGAAATTGTATTAGGAATGGCAATAAGAGATAATGTAGATGTAGAAAACGCAAGGATACTTGTTAAATTAAATCATAACTCATTACCAGAATCAATAATTCTTGCTAATGGTACAGTAATCAATCAAAATGAAGCCATTAATAAATTTAATTCAGTTGGACAATGGCTCAGAGGTGAAGATAAGAATATCGAGAAGGAATTTACAGGGGAACCAGATGTTGCCCCTAATTCAGAGGACATAGGCCTAGCATGGAATTTAGCGGAAGAATTGGGTAAAGATAATATAAATCTAGGAGAATATACAATAACAATTGAAATTAAAGAAGATGGAGATCATGTAAAACCATTTGGCGAAAACACATGGGAAAAAACTTATAAATTAAAAATAACACAGACGGAAAGCTCTGATTAAGTAGACAATATTGAACATATTTTTGCTGTCATGGCATCTAGTTGGAGAGCCTCTCCCCCTCCTTCAACCATACGGAAATCAGTTTCTGCCATTATCTCAGTAATAGACAACTTCTGAATTTCATCCAGGAATCTGACCATGCTTAATTCTCTATGGAGTTGGTTCACAAAATCAGTCCCTGCAAGACCAAAACTATTCAAAATATCTTTTAGCCTCCTTCTTGCTGGTTGAAACCCATCTTCCTTACATGCCAGAAAGTAACGATGGAGATCTTCAGGAGGAGCAGTGGCAGTAGTCTCATAAACCAAATCCCTAGTAATATTTGAATCCAAAGATGCAGCGACTTGTAACGAAGTTATGGCTTTTCTAAGATCTCCAAGACTGACCTGCGCGATCGCTTCCGCTGCTTCATCTTCGATTTTAATATTTTCATTAATAGCGACAATTGAAATACGTTCCAATATTTGTTCTTTTTCAAGAGGTCTAAATCTAAATACAGCACATCTTGACTGAATTGGTTCAATCACTTTGGAAGAATAATTGCATGATAAAATAAACCTACAAGTTCCAGAATTTTGTTCCATTATTCTACGCAATGCGCCTTGTGCGTCCGGAGTTAATGCATCAGCTTCATCCAAAAATATAACTTTGAACGTGGTTCCCGGGCTCGGAGCAGTTCTTGCAAATTGTTTTACCTTTGTTCGTATGGATTCTAACTTCCTTTCATCACTTGCATTCATTTCTAGAATATTTCTTCGAAATTCAGTACCAAAAACATCGCGAGTAAGGGCTAATGCAGCAGTAGTTTTACCAGTTCCGGGAGGGCCGGCGAAAAGTAGATGGGGGAATGATTTATTGTTTGCATATGCCTGTAATCTGGCAACCACTGCTTCTTGACCTTTGATATCCGATACAGTCTTTGGGCGATATCTTTCAACCCATAATTCGCTCATATAAATTACTCCGATAAATTTTCTAACTTATTAATATCTCTCATTTTCATTTGGGAAATCAGAACTCCTAACATCTATTATATATTTTTTTACTGCAGAATCTATTATTTCTCCTAAATCTGCATATCTTCGTAAAAATCTTGGGCTGAAATCTTTAGTCATTCCAAGCATATCATGTAAAACTAAAACTTGACCGTCACACTCTGCTCCAGCGCCAATACCTATAGTTGGAATAGTCAATTCCTCTGTAACTTTCTTAGCTAGTTCTGCAGGGATTTTTTCAAAAACTATTGAAAAGCAGCCCGCTTCTTCTAATGCTTTTGCATCATTCAAAAGCTTAGTGGCCTCTAATTCTTCTTTTGCCCTTACTGTATAGGTCCCAAATTTATAAATTGACTGAGGAGTTAATCCTAAATGTCCCATAACTGGGATTCCGGCAGTCATTATTCTTTTTATGGAATCTATTATTTCAATGCCTCCTTCTAATTTTACTGCATGCCCCCCTGTTTCTTTCATGATTCTAATGGCAGAATCTAGAGCATTTTTTGAATCTCCTTGATACGAACCAAACGGCATATCAACTACAACTAATGCCCTATCTACGGCTTTTTCTACACACTGAGCATGATATATCATGTGATCTAATGTTATTGGTATTGTGGTATCATTTCCTGCCATCACGTTTGAAGCAGAGTCGCCGACTAGTATGACATCGATGCCAGCGCTGTCGACTAAACGCGCTAAAGAATAATCATAAGAGGTTAGCATTGTTATTTTTTCCCCTCCCTGTTTCATTTCTTGCAAGGTATGAGTTGTCACTTTCTTGGCACGGCTGGCGATTGTCATATGCTTGCTCCAAATAGGTGCGAGAGGATTGGTGACTTCAACTAAGCGCTCACAAAGTAATTTCTAGAAAGTAGTTTCTTCCACATAAGTCAAGAATTCATCTATATCTATTACGCCATCGAAATTTGAATCGATACTGTGGAAATATGACCTAAGTGCGTCAACATCATCTCCTTTGTACCCAAGTGCAGTCATTGCAGCAATAAATTCATGTAAATTTAGATGGTTAGTTCCTTCGATATCTGCAGCATGGAATGCAGCATAACGACGGCGGTGCTCCACTTGGTCAGGATTAATTAACATTAATCTGAATGTATTCCAAGGAGTTATTTCTGGTTTCTGATGTCTTTTCCCGTATGAATAATACATAATTGATCCCAAGATTATTGTAGCTACAGCACCATATATTGCTTTTGTTCCCATTAAATATAATAAGACGGCACTAGTAATTATTCCAATTACTTGAAAAAATGGGAAAAGAGGTGATTTCCATTCAGGATCATACCAAGAATGTGAGCTTCTTGAGAGGCGTAATATTATTACTGAACAATTAATGATAATAAAAATCATTATCTGGAACCCAGAAGCTAATTCTGCTACGTCGTGAACTGGTAAAAAAGTAATTGCTAACCCCATGGCCAATCCAGTAGAAATTATAGCCCAATGAGGAGTTTCAAATTTACCGTGAACATCTTCAAGAAAATCAGGTAAAAGACTATCTCTTGCCATGGCAAAAAGAAAACGAGAAGATGCCATAATACCGGCTAATGCCATTGATGTCATGGTCAATACAGCAAGTAAAGAAGCGAGAATACCAAAGTTATACCCTCCAACTTCGTTAGCGAAAATATAGACAGGATCTTCTCGGGCGTGAAGTGTGCCTTCCTCCATATAAAATGAAGGATCAACACTTGCAGCCATTATTAAAGTTACAAAAACGTAAAGTGCTGAGCAGAGTAGAAGAGATAATAATATTCCTTTAGGAATATTATTAGATGGGTTCTTTATTTCTCCCCCTACTGCTGCAATTTTCGTAACTCCAGCATATGAAACAAATACAAAGGCTGCAGTAGATGCTACGGATTCCCAACCAGAGCCAAATGCGTCTCTGGAAAATACTGCATTCCAGTTCAATTCAACCGTAAAAATAGCTAAAATACACGTTAAGAATAGGAATAAGGTTGATATAAGTACAATCGGTGTTTGAACTTTTTTGATTCTTTTGACTCCTAAGATATTAATCACGACTATCAGGACTAAAAGAATCAATGAGGCATATTCTAGATTTATATCTAATTTCATAATATCTTCAATAACCCATAGATATGCCTTGAATCCAATTAATGCAAATGACGATTTAAGCATGAAAGTCCCCCAAAGACCTAATCCAGAAATAGTGCCAATTAATGGGCCGAAAGTTCTCTCAATAAATACATATGAACCACCAGATACAGGCATAGCCGTAGCAAGTTCTGATTTTGAAATAGCCGCTGGAAGAATTACTAATGCTGCCAATAAATATGCCAACCATATCCCTCCTGCTGGACTTGAGCCACCCCCCATCTGAAGCATAGCTAATGCAGGGAGGACAAATAATCCTGAACCCAACATTGCTGAAATAGAAATTATTACTACTGAAAATAACCCTAATTTACGTTCTAAAACACCTGATGCTTGCTCTATTGGTTGTAAGACTATCCCGAATAGTTCGCTTGGGGAAAAACGCCTCATGATTACCCGAAAGATAAGACATAGTTGAACTTTTGGAATTCGAACTCATAATCAATGTGAGATTGCTTGGCGAGTGGTTTCATTAGAGAGTATGCAAAGCATCACAGTGCTTGTAAACCACTATCTGCCCTCCTAGGCTGTTTGCAGTATTGTAATGAAAATTTGATTATTAAATTTTTGCTATAACTTTCAACTCAACTGCAATTGGAGTAGGCAGCGCAGAGACAGAACATGTTGTCCTAGCAGGCATGATATTTTCGAAATATTCAGCATATACTTCATTATATCCGTCAAAATCTCTATCCATATCCACTAGCATAGAATAAACGTCAACAACTTGATCTAGACTTGATCCATATTCTTCTAAGATAATGCTTATATTTTCAATAACAGACCTTGTCTGTGCACGTATATCATACTCCAAAGAGTTACCCTGTTTATCCTTTATAGGGCCACCTATTATCTTGTTGTTTTCTGGAGACCGAGGGCCGATTCCACTAACAAAAATTAAGTCACCAACTCTGTAAAGATGAGGGTATGCCCCTACTGCAGATGGGCCATTTTTTGCAATAAATGGGCCATTTTCTGATAATTCCCTGCCAGCAACTTTCTTACCAATTACGACTTCAACGGGTCTTGCTGTTATTCCCCCAGTTGTCATACCCAAAGGTGCTTCTAATGCTTTATCAAGTAAATCTCTATTAGTCTTATTTTCATCATTAGTCATAGTGCGCCCTGCCCCAAGACATTACGATCTCCTCGATAATATTCTACGTCATCTTCATCGAATTCCTTATCTCCAATGGATTCATCTGAAGGAGTTAGTTGGATTACTGCTCCTCCGGAACCATGTAAAGCTTCGTAAGCCAGTATTTCGCCATTGTAATTATTATGTTGCCCCATTGTTGCCGCCATCCACCAAACTGGCTTATAAGCTGCAACTTTTTGTATTCTTATTTGCCCGTGAATATCCCTAGATAGTTGACTAAGATCTTCTAATCTTCCATTATCAAAAAATTCCAAAATTTTCCTATTCCATTCATCATCCTTGGGGCTATGAATTCTATCTTCCGATGGCTCAATATGTTCAGTAAACATACGATTAGATAAACTAGCAACAACTACGATTACTGCTTTTTTCCCTTGTTTGGCTAGTGCATCTCGGGCGGCCTTACCCAAAACTATTGTTTCAGACCTATTAGAATACATATTACTTGAAACTATACAAGCAGGAATTTTATTATCAGGATTTAGAAGCGACAATGCGACTATTGATCCGGTGTCGATTGGAAATCCTTCGTAGGCAACTGTCCTAGAATGTAGACCACGATTTTCTGCTGCTTCTTTGTAGGCGTTAGAAAATTCCGAGTCTATTTTGAACTTGTAAGGCATACTCCCAAGGAAATGAAAATCATCATCAACATGAGTCCATTCTGGTTCTGGGTGGGCCTGAATCTGATGACCAACTATGCTTGGCCATGTGGTAGAATATAGTAAAATAATATCTGCCCCACTTTCTTCAATTCTAGTTTTTAGAGTATCGTAAGCAGATCTTAGATTGCGGTATCCTTGATTTAGATCAGGTGCAAGAAGAGGGTGCGGATGAGGCGGGCAATAAATTCCAAATAATATGTTTGATTCTGTTGACATTTTAACTACCTCAGAGAACTATTTCCCTTGTTGCTGAATTAGGATCCCATGCAACGATTGCATTGCCGGTTCCAATTACTGATTGATAACCATATATTTCAGCAGGATATTTTGGGAATCCCATGGCGGCCATCATCCAGGTTAGCCCGCCTGCTTCAGTTTCTGCGATAGTTTGTTCAGCATATTCAGGCATGATATCTATTACTTCTCGCATCTTACCATCCCTCATCATGCCAACTATTTTCATATCCCATACGTATTGACTATGATTGTATATATGCTCTCTACTCATATCTTCGGGCAATGGAGATTCAGTTACAAAATGTCTGTGAGATAAACTATTGCTACTCACTAAAACTACTTTTTTCCCACTTTCTTCTATTGCCTTAAGGCATGCTTCACCAAGGGCAGAAGACTGCTCATTCATCACTTCTCCTGAATAATAATGAGAATTTCTATTGCTGCTTATGGTAATTATTGGTTTATTCCATTCCGGATTTAGCATATGGCAACTAGTAATAGTCCCATAATCTATCCTAAAATCTGGATTACGCATCATTTTAGTTATTATTCCTGCATCTGCAGCAGATTTTTCCATTGCTTCTGCTAATTCAACGTCCACCCTTAAATCATATTTGTATCTAAAAATATTTGGAAAAATAGGGTCTACAGATAATGAATTAAATGACGGAAGGCCTAAAAAATGGGTTCCGATATAAGTTGCCCAATGAGGAGTAAATATTACCATTACATCATAATCAATGTTTTTTAATTTTCTTGCTAATCGGTTGTAACCCCAACGCAAGGTCTCCCAGCCTCCCTCTGAAAATGGTTCATTTTGCTCAGGATTTTCAGCATAAACTAAGTGAGGAGGATGTGGCGCTAGACATCCGAGTACGATACGGCCTTTCTCCATGCCTTCATGTTAGAACTTCCATATATGAATTAATCGGCGCCTGATATTCACAGCATTCATTGAGTAGGTACTCTTCCTTGATGATATGAAATGGGATGATGCTCCTTTGGGAATCATCATCTTACCAGTAATAATTGGATTTCTCATAGCATGTATTTCTGGCTATTATGACCCTGAATCACTAAGAATTCCATTATTAGTTTTAATTGTAATGTCATTTTTATTATATCCTTTACCCTTGGAAATTGATAATAAATGGGAATTAGTAGGTGGATCAATAATCGCAATAATAATAGGAATATTACCTCAACTAATATTCTTTGTTTGGTTTATAATTGTGTTAATAATTTGGTTTTCTCAGACTTTATACATATGGAAATATAATATTCCCTCCTTTAGAATAGGGATTTGGATTGGGCTTGGAGGGTGTTGTGGGACCTATATCGGATCTTTCTTTTCATATTTCTTTTTGATTAATTGACCCTAATACATAACCTATGATACAAAAAGAAGGGAGTGAGGACAATATCGCTGTCCACAATAACTCATCATCAACATAATTGGAAGTTATTCTAACTTCCCCTAATTCTAGGTCTACTAGACAATCTTCACAATCTTGAGAGTTTGAAAGTCGGATTAATAACAGGTACGCATCGAATAAACTAGTAGTATTAACTTCAAAGTTAACAATTTGACCAGGGTAAAGGGTCATCAACTCTCCATTGGTTGCAAACTTATCCCATTCAAATAAGCCTTTATCTGTGTATTTTTCTACATAACTTCTCTTAATTAATAATATTTCTATTTGAGTATCTCCAACATTCAGAATTTCTACTGCTACCGGCTTAGATAAACTATGAACTTCAATAGTTTCAAGATTTACATCACCTTTCCCTACTCTAAAGTTTGGATTTTCTTCATTAGTACCTATCCCATCGATTATTCCAAAAGTTATTGTAGTCAAGCATAATATCATTGCAATGGAAATAGCATATAATTGACGTTTTTTTGGGATTAAAGAGGATATGCCGTTAAGATTTACCGATCTGAGCAATGGTTGAAATTTGTGTACAAAGTAAGAAGTAAAGATTGCGATTATGATTCCTGATGGAATATCAATCACCCAGTGTATGCCCAAGTATTGTATTGAAAATAGATAAATTAATATATTTATGGTTACAAAAATATCAAATTCCCTGTGCCTCCATTCTCTGATTTTAATTCCTAAATCATAACAATGTAATCTATTAATAATTAGTAGACTGATTGGCAAACCGATGTGTAAACTAGGTATTGCGTTATCCATTGGATCATTGGATGTAAAAAAAGAAAGAGTGAATGAATCATGATATAACAATGCATCCATTCCTTCCAGATAACTCGAAGTTACTTCAATGTTAAAAAAAAGATATAGTGGGACACTTAGCAAATAGATGACAAAATAGTTCAAGGCTGATTTATCTGCCATTGCTTGATCTCGACTTAGAATATAATAGAGAGGAGAAAACCAGATCATAAATAAGTACATGAATAAATAATGTATTGACAAGAGTTCAGTTAGAGTATCATTTAAGAAAAATTCTTGGACATTATGAGTCCAATCACCTTCTATTGAATAAATCCAATGAGTGTACCCTCCTACTCTTGCTTTGATTGGTTCATTATGATGATCTATAAATGCCTTATATACAAACATGATGAGGTATAGTCCAATATGCCACCAATACTTTTTCTCTCTTATTTCAGAAGATAGGTCCCTTAATTTTACTCTTTTATCTGGTTCACCCCTAGTTAAAAATAAATGTATGGGAAGAGTCAATAGAATTAGGGCACCCATAGAAAATTCATAGGGCCCAAAAAGCCAATCCATATTGCTATTGCGAAGTGACATTGGTCATGAATAGTGCGGAAGAAATTTCGACAATATGTAACTTAATTATAATTATAAATTAATTCCAATACCCCAATACCCCAATAATCAAGTTCATCACACTTCATGAAGGGCCATGAAGAGTCATGAGGCGTGGCTTTATGAATGTCAAAAAATAGATTTTGAACCCAAAATAAAGACATATTCAGAGGGAACTAGGTCTTCAGAAGATGCCGCAACACAACTTGGTTGCCACATCTCTCGCATTGCTAAATCTATTGTTTTTTGTGGTAAAGATTGTGCCGTAGTTGTTGTAACTTCTGGCATAAATAGAGTTGATAGGAAGAAGAAATTGAAAAAAATTTTAGGCTACAAACCTAGCCATGCATCTCCCGAATATATAATAAATAATACTGGTTATGCCATTGGAGGAGTCCCTCCTTTTGGACACTTAAAGAAGACTTTTGTCCTTATGGATGAAGATTTGTTAAATCATAATTTAGTGTGGGGAGCCGCTGGATCATCTGAAACTGTTTTCCCAATTTCTCCAGCAAAATTAAAAGAATTAAGCGGCGCCAAAATTGTAGATATAAAACAAAAATGATTAATATGGTAATTAATTCACTAGTAGAATCAGCATCGAGACTTAGTGATGATGTAGAAAAAATTGCTGATGAATTGATAAAGGAAGAAATTATTGAAAACATATACAATCCATTATCATATGCTTGGGAACCTCACAAAGCGTTCATAGAATTAGGTGGCGGCTTGGGGGCGAAAACGCTCCTATTAGGGATGAATCCTGGACCGCATGGAATGGGTCAAATGGGGATCCCATTTGCTGCTACTAGCATTGTGAGAGATCTATTAGGAATCAAAAATTTAGAAGTGAGGCAGCCCAAAAAATTACATCCAAAAAGAGAAATTAGAGGACTGGAATGGGACAAGGAAGAAATTTCTGGAACAAGATTATGGAATATTTTAGCTCAGTTGTATGGAACTAGAGAGGAAATTTTCTCAAATGTCTTTGTCGTAAATCATTGCCCTCTAATGTTTTTCAGTGGGCCTACAGCTAGAAATATAACTCCAGATAAAATACCAGGAAAGACAATAAAAAAACTAATTGAAAGATGCGACCAACATCTAAGAGAAGTTGTGCAGATTATGGAAATTGAAGAAGTAATTGGTGTTGGAAAGTATGCTGAAAGAAGAGCTAAAATAGCATTAAGTAATTACGATATCAATATTAAAAGTTGCTGGCATCCATCTCCCGCTTCACCTCTTGCCAATAGAAATGGGGGCGCTGATTGGAGAGAAAATATAATTTCATTATTGCCGCCATCAACAAAAATCTGATAGTTTAGTGTATTTGTACATATTAGATATGCCTGAGTACACCAATATTTATGGATAGAGGAGTCCACGGAGTTACCATGTCGGCAATGACTACACCAGAATACTTGATGTTTAATGCAAATAATCATGCCACCGAAAACGCGATCTCAACCAAGAATGAACATGGCGAATGGAGTCACTTAAATTGGAGTGATTTTCATGATCAAACAGCATCAGTAGCTAAATCATTAATCGCCATGGGATTTGAAGAAGGAGACAAGTTAAGTATTTATTCTTACAATAGGATCGAATGGTATGCATCTTACCATGCTGCAAATATGTGTAATGGAGCAGCAGTTGGAGTTTACCATACTTGTTCTCCTGAAGAAGTTGAGTGGGTTGTAGGTAATTCTGACTCAAAGGTTGTCTTTGTTGGAGATAATCCAATGGATGGAGGGAATACTGAAAAAATGTGCGCACATAGATTACATGCAATAATGGATTCGTTGGATAAAGTAGAAACAGTAGTCGTAATGGATGGAGTAGATATGCCAGAACATGCAAAATGTATATCTTGGTCAGAGTTTATAGAAAAGGGAGTAGGCATTGATTACTCAGAGATAGAAAAAAGAGTTAATAATATAAAACCAGAAGATACATTTTCTTTAATCTATACATCAGGCACGACTGGTAACCCGAAAGGAGTAGAGCTGAGCCATGATAATATAGATTTTGAACTTGCAGAAGTTTGGAAATTGCAAGAGTTCGAAAGAGGTTGGGGTTATGTTTCTTGGTTACCTTGCGCGCACGTTTTCGGCCAATTAGTAGATTGTCATGCACATATCCGGTGGGGATTACACATGACTGTTGTAGATGCACCATTGAACGTCATAGATTATGCTAAAGAAGTACAACCTCACTTATTCATTGGAGTCCCTAGAATCTACGAGAAGGTATATAGTAACCTAGTTGCCAAGTTAGGAGGTAAGATTAAACTAGTTGGGATACCAATACTTGGTGGGATCCTCAAGAAGAAAGCAAAGGCTGCAATTGGGATGTCTAATTGTGAATATGCCATAACTGGGGCTGCACCAATTAATCCAGATATTCTTAAACTATTTCACAGCCTAGATATTCCATTGTACGAAGGATATGGAATGACTGAAACAACAGCAGGAGCAAGCCTTGGTTACAAGAAAAATCATAAATTTGGAACTGTAGGTAAGCCATTCTCAGGGACTGAATTGAAGATTTCTGACTCTGGAGAAATATTATTCAGAGGTAGGCATGTTATGAAAGGATATTACAAGAATCCGGAAGCTACCGCAGATACAATTGATTCAGAAGGGTGGTTACATTCAGGAGACAAAGGAATGATAGATGCAGATGGTTACGTAAAAATCACTGGAAGAATCAAGGAATTATACGTAAGTTCTGGTGGTAAAAATATCGCACCATTAGTTATTGAAGAAACAATGAAGTCAATTCCAATGGTATCTCAGTGTATGCTGATTGGAGATGGAAGGAAATACTGTAGCGCAATATTTACTTTGGATGTTGGTGCAATATTGAGAGACAAGCATGGCATGAATCCAGCAAACATACCAAAAGATCCCTCCGTACAAATAACAACTCTAGAAAGCCTAGGAAAGACCCTTTCTGACTATACAGATAGTGAAGAAACATTTAATGAAATGCAAACAGAAGTAACTAGATTAAATGGACAATTTAGCAATCCAGAACAGATAAAGAAATTTACAATTTTACCTAGAGACTTGAATGTAGATTTTGGTGAATTGACTCCTACTCTAAAGATTAGAAGGATACAGATTAGAGAAAATTGGGCTGCTGAAATAGAAGCAATGTATCAAGACGCTTGAGGAAGAATAGTGAATCCTGAGCAATGGGTTGGCTTAGCGCTAGTATTCTGCCTCGGAGCAATGAGTCCAGGGCCGTCGTTAGCAGTAGTCTTACGAAATACATTATCCGGAGGGAGACAACAAGGAATTATGACTGGATTGGGGCATGGAATAGGGTTTGGAGTTTACGCCTTCCTTGCCGCTGCAGGGATTGCGACTGCATTGTCACTACATGAATCAACTGAAATAATTCTCAAAAGTGGAGGAATAATCATACTTGTATGGCTCGGTATTGTATTTGTCAGGCATGCCATACAGGGGCCAACAGAAACAAAACAAGAAATTAATCAGGGATCACAAAATCGTCAAGGATTTAGACAAGGGTTTTTAATTGCATTGCTGAATCCTAAAATTATGGCCTGGATGCTGGCACTATACACCCCATTTATCCAAACAGATACAGAAATTACAACACTTTTAGGAATGGGTTTACTTGGCATGGTAATTGATGGCACTTGGTATGTAACTGTTGCAACAGTACTAACAACCGGCAATAGAATAGAAAAATTGAAATCATTATCTCATATTATCGACGGAACAATGGGCATTCTTATGTTCATTTTTGCAGGGCTATTAGTAACTGGCGTGTTGTAAAAATAAAAATCCTTTTTTAAATTCTTCTTATTTGGGCAATACTATCCGGCTAATTTTTGTGGACTGATGCTTTCGGAGTAATATGGGCGAGGGTGCTGATAGAAGTATTCCGCTACGTATTATTACTGCTGCGGCTATATTTGATGGCCATGATGCTGCAATTGGAATCTTTAGACGCATATTCCAATCCATGGGTTGCGAAGTCATACACCTAGGACACAATAGAGGTGCTGACGAAGTAGCTAGGGCGGCCATTCAAGAAGACGCACATTGCATTGCAATTACATCATACCAAGGAGGAGCAGTAGAGATGTTTACCCATACCAAGCAAATTTTAGATGAGGCTGGTTTCGGACATGTTTGCTTAGTTGGAGGAGGTGGAGGTACCATCCTCCCAAGCGAAATACAATATTTATTGGATTCCAATATTGCAAAAATATACTCTCCTGAAGACGGAAGAAAAATGGGACTTACTGGCATGGTGTCAGATGCTATAGAAAGGGCTTCGAAAAATGACCTACTTGACCCACGAAGATTTGAAATTCTTAATGGCCCAATTGTTGCAACTGATCATGGTTCAGTATCAAAATTACTTACATTGGCTGAGAACTCAGAAAAAGAAACGTTTAATAAAATATTGAATAAAGTGAAATCTTCCAATGACTCTACTTGTCCAGTAGTTGGTTTAACCGGCACTGGTGGTGCTGGAAAATCAAGCCTTACTGATGAATTGATGTTAAGAATCCAGAGAGACAATCCGGGAAAAAAAATCGCCCTACTTGCTACAGATCCTACTCGAAAGAGGACAGGGGGTGCATTATTAGGAGATAGAATCAGAATGAACTCATTATCAGATGAGAACTTATTCATGCGTTCTTTTGCTAGCAGAGACAGCGGAAGAGAAATTGCAAATTGTATTGGCCGTTCCATTGAAGTTTGTAAAGCAGTTGGGTTTGACCTAATAGTTGTAGAAACTAGCGGCATAGGGCAAGGAAATGATGCAATTACCGAAGTTGCTGACATTTCATTATACGTTACAACAAGAGAGTATGGTGCCCCAAGTCAATTGGAAAAGCTTGAAATGCTTGATTCAGCAGATATTGTAGTTTTGAATAAGTTTGATCGCCCTGGTGCAGAAGATGCATTGGCAGAAATTAGAAAACAATTCAAAAGAAATAGGGAGATGTGGGAAACAGAGAATTCTGATTTACCTGTGGTCCCAACTATTGCCAGTCAGTTTGCAGATGCAGGGGTGGACCAACTTTGGCAAAAACTATGTTCTTTACTAAATGATAGATATTCTCAATCTTTTTCTTATTCAGAGCCCAGATTAGGAAAAGACGGCCTTCCTCACAGGTCTTCACCGATACCCCCTGAAAGGCAAGGATATCTGGCTGAAGTTTCGGGTTCGATTAGAAAATATCATTCGACAACCGAAGAAGTGTCTGCGAAGATTCGCCTGGTTCAGCAATTAGAATCAGCATCTGACATAATGAAATCAAAAAATAATTTGACTTCTGCTGATGAACTAAGAGAGGAGTCTCGAGCAATTAGATTAGAAATTCCAAAGAGTGCTTGGGAAAGCCTAGATATATTTAGAAATAAGGCAGAAGAATATCGTGCTGGAGCAACTAACTATACTGTAAGAGACAAAAATATTGCCGTTAAAACAACAAGGAGTACTCTGTCAGGACTAGATATGCCAAGAGTGGCGCTACCTGATTATAGTGACTGGGGAGATACTTTAAAATGGATTAGAAAGGAGAATTTGCCTGGTTCATTCCCTTATACCGGGGGGGTTTTTCCGTTCAAAAGAGAAGATGAATTGCCCGTCAGGATGTTCGCGGGCGAAGGCAGTGCAGAGAGGACAAACAAGAGATATCATTTTCTTTCTAAGGACCAAGATTTCAATAGACTGTCAGTGGCATTTGATTCCCCAAGTTTGTATGGAAATGATCCGCAAGAAAGACTGGATATATTTGGAAAGGTTTGTGAAAGTGGAGTATCAATTAGTACAGTAGATGAGATGGAAAAGTTATTCGAAGGTTTTGACTTATGTGCTTCTAATACTTCTGTATCAAAAACCATAAATGGGAATTACTGGTGGCATCTTGCAGCATTCTTCAATGTAGCAATTAGGCAACAAGTGAAAAAATTTGTAGAAGAGAACGGGCGCCCTCCCAATGAAATAGAACACGCTCAAATTAAAACTAGAACCCTGAGTAAAGTTAGAGGAACAGTGCAAGCAGATCAATTGAAGGAATCTATGGGCCAAAATACATTGGTATTCAACCTTGATACTGCATTACGCATGATGGGGGACGTAGCAGAATTCTATGTAGACAATGATATTCGAAATCATTACTTTGTTTCAATCTCGGGGTATCATATTGCTGAAGCTGGAGCTAATCCTATATCTCAAGCGGCCCTAACTTTATCCAATGGTTTGACGTATGTTGAATTGTTTAGATCAAGAGGATTGGATGCCAATAAATTCTTGAGAAATTTCAGTTGGTTTTTTTCAAATGGGATGGATCCGGAATATGCAGTAATAGGCAGAGTTTGTAGGAGAATTTGGGCAATTGCAATGCGAGATATGTATGAAGTTGATGAAAGAGGACAGAAATTAAAATACCATATTCAAAGTAGCGGTAGATCTTTACATGCCCAAGAATATACTTGGAATGATTATAGAACTACATTACAGGCACTTTATGCGCTTGCCGATAATGCAAATTCATTGCATACAAATTCTCGAGATGAGGCGTTTGGAACTCCTACTGAAGATACCGTAAGAGATGCTGTGGCAATTCAACTAATTCTTTCAAAGGAGTATGGGTGGTTACAAAATGAGAATCCCCTCCAAGGATCGTATGTTGCTGGTTGGCTAACTGATTCTGTAGAAGAAGAGATTCTCAAAATTTTTGAAGAAATGCATCGCAGAGGAGGAGTACTAGGAGCCCTAGAAGTTAATTATCAGCGTAATCGAATACAAGATGAGTCGATGATATATGAACATAGGAAACATTCAGGAGAGTTGCCAATTATTGGAGTGAATACTTTTGAAGACAGATTAGATGATTCACTATCGGTAGAGGGATTTAACATAGAAGTTACGCGATCCGATAAAACTGAAAGAATGATGGTAATAGAAAGAAATAGAGAATTTAAGGAAGTTCATGACAAAGAGGCAAAGGAAGGACTTGAGAAACTTAAGCAAGTTGCAAGAGAAGGGGGCAATCTGTTTGAAGTCATGATGGAAATAGTGGATTTTTGCTCAGTTGGGCAGGTAACCCAAGCATTATTTGAGACTGGTGGCAAATTTCGAAGAAACATGTAGATATTATCATTATACAGGGTAGTATCAAATACTAAACGCTAGCGCCCTTAAAATAATATGGCACAAGGAACAGTAAAGTGGTTTAACAGAACAAAGGGATTCGGATTCATCGAAAGAGAAGAGGGAGACGACTTATTCGTACATAAGTCACAAGTAGAAGGAGAAATCACCGATGGTGATTCTGTAGAATTCGAAGTTGGCGAAGGACCTAAGGGACCTAATGCCATTAACGTTAAAAAGAACTGAATAAATAAACTAAATACTAGTTTAATATACATTTCTCCAATAATGGTTAATATAACCTGTATCTCTAAAAGAGAGAACTCCACGCAATTGACATGGTAGACTTTAGATTATCTGAAGAACAGAAAATGTTACAAGATCTTGCAAGAGATTTTGCCAATGAAGAAATAATTCCTAACGCCTCCAAATGGGATATGAATAGCATATATCCAAAGGAAGCTATACAAAAAGCAAATGAATACGGCCTGTTGACTGTAAAGATTCCAGAGGAATTCGGTGGAGGAGGAATGGGCTCTATCGAAGATGTAATAATTGCTGAAGAAATTGGAAGAGGAGATCCAGGATTTGCCACCGCGGCAGGAAGTAGCATATTGGCATCATACCCAATAATTACTGGAGGGACAAAGTATCAGAAAGAAAAATATCTTACAAAAACTGCAAATGGCGTATTAGCCGCCTATTGTGTCACGGAACCAGATGCAGGGAGTGACGTTAAAGCAATAAAAACTGAAGCAATAAAGGAAGGAGATGAATATATAATCAATGGCAGTAAAATGTGGATCACCGGAGCAGGGCATGCTGAGTGGTTCTTTGTCCTTGCATACACCAATAAAAAAGCAGGATACAATGGAATGAGTGGCTTTATTGTTGATGCAGACACACCAGGGATAGAACTAGGGAAGAAGGAGAATAACATGGGCCAAAGATGCTCAGATACTCGTTCCGTAACATTTAATCACGTAAGAGTACCTGAGGAAAACCTCATTGGGGGAAATGAGAATGAAGGTTGGATGAATGCCATGAAGGCATTTGATCATTCAAGACCTGCAATATCGTCACATGCAGTTGGTAATGCAAGAGGAGCAATGGAAGAGGCTTTGGCTTATTCAAAAGAAAGGAAGACAATGGGTAAAGCAATTATTAAACATCAGGCAATATCAACCCTTATTGCAGACATGGCTACAAAAATTGAAGCTGCGAGGTTATTGTGTTGGAAGGCAGCCGTAACATTAGATGAAGGACATAGAAATACATTAGAGGCGGCTCATGCAAAAAGATTTGCTGGAGATATTTGCATGGAAGTTACAACAGACGCAGTACAAGTTTTTGGAGGGTATGGGTATTCTGAAGAATATCCAGTTGCGAGGAGGATGCGAGGAGCCAAAGTTTACCAGATATTTGAAGGATCTAGTCAGATACAAAGATTAATAATTGCAAGAGAATTAATGTAATTAGGATATCTCTAAAACCCGATAAATAATATTTTGATTTTAGAAAGTAAAATTCCAAATATTAACTCCCGCCTTGCCTTTGTTGCTCATAATATTGGGCATAGTATTCTTCAGCATATTTCCTAGCCACACTTTCTTCATATCCTTGTCCGACCATTTGTTGGACATAAGCCTCAATAGGATCCATTTGTTCAACCCCTCCGAATACTTCAATTGAATCACTTTGTTCATCTTTTCCAGAGGATCTGTTTCTTAGGACGACAGTAGTGGCAACCACGAGAAGCAAAATTATTGCTGCTACTCCTCCGATAATCAAAGTACCTCCACTCTCACTTTCTTCACAAGAATCAGGATCTACTTGACAAACATCAGTAGTCCTAGGTAAAGTAAAAATTGCAATTTGGTCATTAATGACATAACTACCTTCGGAAATTCTAATGAATACATCGCCCGTATTTCCGTCATTTTCATCATATAGGTGAGAAATATTAAGAGATAAAGAATAATCATCTCCATCGCATAATCCTGTTATTTTATCATAAAAACCATATTCTTTCTGAGTGGCTTTAGATGCATCTCCTTTATCAAAAATGGCATCATCATTCAGTGAAATTTCCACCATAACATCACAATCCTCTTCTGCCCCCCCTGTAACAATTCCGGAAATGACAAGAATATCTAGTGCATCGAGAGCATCGAATCTCTGGCCATCAGTAGTGAAGAGATTGTCTGAATCAACTACAGGGGGGTCGTCCCCAAATAATTCACCAACAACGACGAAGAACATTCTGAACTTCTCACTTTGTAAGCCCTTGAAATCAGTAACAACCAACTCCAATCTTATCTGATTGGATTGTATGGAATTTGCAGTCACGTTCTTGAAATTGTAACTCCACTCTGGGCCGGCCCCTACAGGAAGTACAAAGGAGTGTTTAGTGTCAGAAACTTGACCTACCATATCCACTTGTACATCATCTACAATTGTCCACGTGTATATTTTTATTCCTGTACCGATATCACTACTATTCTCAGCAGTAAATGATATCGTAGTATCTCCAGATTCGGTTAAACGGATGGTATAAACTGGATAAAATGTATATACAGGCTCTCCTGATGAATCGATGCCTATTGGCACTCTCTTAGTTTCTAAGAATTCTAAGTTTTCAGAAACAATTTCATCCCTTACTATTGATGCATTGGCAATAGGCCTAGAGTCGTCTGCATCTACATCGTTTGTATACAAATTAATTTGAGTTAGGCGTGTATGCCCGAAGTCATCATGTAAATATAATTTTAATATCCATTGGGCATTGATTTTACATCCAGAATCAGAATTGGCATCAGATACACAGAACGTTGAATTAACTGGATTACCTTTATCTTCTTGATGAATTGCACTAAATTTTCCAGCATCTAAAAGGTTACCCTCCCAATCGGTAACAGAGTCATTATCACCAGACTCTAATGTCCAATCCGCAAATATTCCTTCGACATCAGTTGTAAAACTAAATTCTAATTCAGAGTTACTCCTAATAGCAGTATTAACATAATTGCCAGATAAAGCATCTATCGAAGGTGCGATTCCGTTAATTGTTAGATCGAATCCTTCACCAACTATGCCAAAATCAGAAGGATATGGTGTGAAATGGAAATCTAACATTCCCGATAGAAGAGGAATGGAAGAACCTCCATAGCTTTCTGAAACACTAGGGTTTTCCACATCCATAGTAGTAACTATTAATCCACCCTGATAATAATTACAAACCGACATTAAAGCCTGAGTTGGATTATCTTGATCTTTGATTAGAGTGTGGAAAGTACCTGAAGGACTGTTAATACGACCGCCACAAACTTGTGGCATTTGAGTTGAAGTGACTTGTGAGATGTCCAAACCGGCTAATGCGACATATGCACCTCCATGTACTGCAGCAAAGGCTGAAGGATCAACATCTTTCATTATTGGATGAAATGGATCTATTACGGATATATTTTCAAATCCTATCCTATTATCCATTGTAAAATTATACTGATCTCTCATTGCTATATCAATGCCAAACGGCAATCTCTCTGGCATGAAATCATTTCGATACGGCCCAAGATGCATTTGTACAGTGCCACCCATTTGCATATAATTTTCTAATGTTTCTGTCAAACTTAATCCATCGATCTCCCTGGTTTGGCCCATTAATTGATAATAATCCCCATAAACGACATTGTAATCAGTTTGCCATGGAAGCAATACTTTATCATAATGTTCTACCCAATCAGGAGTAGCATAAGTTTCCCAGTCATTAACCCTTAATTGGGTGTATGTCTTACCCATTGATTGTAAATCTTGTTTTACTCTTTGTAGTCGATTCTGATCAGTAGGATTAGACAATATCAATACATCGATTTCATCCATAAATAATATATTAAAATATCTATCATTTCCGGATTTTTCGCCATCAGAACCTAATGTAGCAGAGAAACTTATGTTGTAAGTATGGCCATCTAGCCAACCTGAATAAGGGCTAGACCAATTTGCAGTTGCTCTTGAATGTGGGTCCAAAGTAAATGGGCCATTATCTGCTGTTTCCTCTAATACTGTATTTCCGGTTGTTATATCTACAATTTTCATAGTCAGAATATAGTCTCCTGCAATTACTCCATTCAATAAGGGTAGAGAGAAACTATGTGACTTGGAGGTTTCTCCATCTGGATTAGTAGGGTATACACATTTGTAAGTGATATCCGACACACAATCCAATACATCAGGCTGCATCAATGTTATGTCAGCACTCGCTATACTCAAAATAATTGAAGAAAAGTTGTTTGCAATATTTACTTCATCATTATTATACCACGGCGTATCGGGCACGGAATTATTAAAAATTGTATTAACATCAATTTTATAGATTCCACTAGTAAAATCATGGTTTGTTATCATAACAGATTGTTTTTCTGTAGCATCCATTCCATTAACAGGCACAGAATAAGTGCCATCATCTTCGAATGTGAATTCTTCTACACGAATATTATCTACAGCAAACCCTGCCAGACCGGCATTTCCATTTACTCCATCATCATTAGATTGAAATCTCCATGTCAATGATACATCAGAACCTACCAATGTAGTACATTCAGTAGTCCATGTAAACGAATCGTCATTAGTTTGGTTAAGTACAGTAATATGTGTTAAATCCAAGGTTACTGATTTCATCAAACTTTCTGAATCATACCATGAAACAGAGTCATATTGGTCCGAATAGTCACCAAAGTATTCTACTTCATCATACCCATTACCGTCGAAATCCTCACAAAAATGGTAAAGATTTCCTCCTGAACCTTGAGCTAATTGTAATCCATTTTCATTTAAATCAGTCCAACTTCCATAAACTATTCCCTCATATAGTTCGCCATCTTTGGACCATTCTATTTCCATAAAGGCTACATCTCTCTCAGCTAATACGTCTCCTTGATTATTCTTTAGCGAATCCCCTTCTGCAAAGTAATCAAATGTGAGGTATGTAAAATCTGCCCCTGAACCTCCAACTGGAATAGGATCAAGAGTGAAAGATTCATTCCAATCATCGCCATAACCAGTATCTGGATGCCCCAACCAATATGCTCCACTGTTAAATATTCCAACATTTTGAGGCAACATGGAATTACCGCCAGAAGAATCGTCTAGTTTACTTCCATTTTCATGGCCAATCAAATCATTATCATCGCTCCAAATAGGATCAAAGCCAGAAAAATCTTCAATCGCAATTAAATCAGGCTCGGCGTTTTGGATTTTTGCTTCAACTTCGAAATCGACAATGGTGTTACCCCAATTTTGTACCTTTACCTCAACGTCACGAAGTCCGGAAGCATACCTTTGACCATTTTCTAAACTTGGCCACGCTTTTTCTGCAAGGCCTGGATCGAAAAGATTTTTCACAGTCAATTGGAATTTAATCCCATCGTTAGTTGAATCTTGATCTGAATTTCCAGAAGGATTTGTAATTTGTACATTATTCAAAGATGTGGAAATATAATATGTAGTATTGTTAACGAAATCAGCTGATAATTGCACCACTCTATTTTCTCCTGCAGCGAGATTAGTGAAAGATAATTCTTGGCTAGCATCAGTGATATTTCCAAATTGAACGTTGCGTTTCCTGATTGTAATATTGTCAAAGGCAAATCCATCTAAGCCAGAGCCATCTGCAGAACCTGCTGGCCCTACAGTGCCTTCTAAGCCACTTCTAAATCTAAATCTAATATCTATAATTTCGCCTGCAAAGGGAGTCAGGTCTATTGATTCAGTCTCAGATGGATCTTCTGAAGTTCCTCCTCCTTCGGTATAATTTATCCACCCGGAAGCATAATTTGAACCACCAAAATTTTGATTATAATTGTTATATTCAGGATCTTGGTCGAAGGCAAAGAGCCTTATTAATCGCTCATTATCCCAGCCCCCCATCCTAGACACTTCTTGCCAACCGGTTCCTTCACTCCAAACTTCTATCCCACATGCATCCTCATATAACCACCTTTCAACCACAGCATATGGTTCTGAAAGGAAAAGTTCGAAGAAGCCTGCACTGCACATCATAGATATATCCATGAAAGCAGCATCAGCGCCAGTCAAGTCGATGTTCTCAAGTATTATAGCTTCATCCATATGATTAACGTAGCCTGATTTAGCCTCCGAAGATGAATTTGTACCATCATCATAATCCAATCCGGACCAATAATAATTTGTTGGATTGTTATCTGCTTCATACCAAGAAACATTTTCTGTTTCTGCAGTAGAGTTTGTTTCGAGATGCCATGAAGATTCTCCTTGAGAATATTCGCCAGTGTATGAATAACTCGAGAATTGAGCGTTGGCAATATTAACATCAGGATTTGAAGTTTCAAAACTATTAGAATATACGACTGTATCTGTCCCCCCTAAAACTTCTTTAACTTCTAAGTTAACATCTACACTTCCGGCTACTATAGCATTTAAACCGGTATTTCTTACAGTGACGTTTACCCAACGGTTACCTTCACCTAGCATAGCTCTGCCTGTTGCTGGATCTACGGAAGAAGGTTCTACAGTCACGCCAGTTAAACCTAAATCAAAGTTATCTAAAGTTAGCACAGAAAGATAATCGCTAGCGCCGGGCCAACCCTGAGTGTCTAGCCACATAGCATTATTAGCAAATCTGTAAGCATAATCTTTCTGACCTATGATAATCTCAAGAGCACTGTCATCTCCTCCTTGTAATTGACCAGGCATTGCAACACTAGGCCTTCGACCCACATCGAAAGAGAGAGAGGGTAAATACCCTCCAGATCCATCTCCGAGTATAATTTCCACAGTATTAGTGGCCCTCAGATTCTCCAAAGAAAGATAAGTCTGATTTTGAGACGAGGAGTCCTGAATAATTTCTAATGTTAATTCTGTAGGGATAAAGAAGTCCATTTCTCCGTCCCTATTTACGTCTGCAATAGTTAATGATGCACCTAAATAATCTCCTAATTCATTTACATAATTCTGAGTGTTCCAACTTGTTCCAGATTTAGTGGCATAATTTACCCTGCCCTCTATTCCATCTATTGCTGCAATTAAGTCTATTTCATTATCATCATCATCTGGAGTGGTGTCTGAAATATCTATGCCGTAAAGCGGATAATTATGCTCAACATCTAGTTTGAACTCATGCATTCCTTGAGCAGTTGGATCCATAGGATTGGGATAAAATACATTTCCTGCAGTGGGCAGGCAATTAAATTCGAGCACAGTGATGTTGTCAAAATGCCCTACTGAGTAACCTACCCCTACATTGAATGGAGGAGTTCTTAATAGCCATAAATCTAGATCTTCACAATCGGTATTAGGTATTCCAATACCGCCAGTTTGTACTGTTTCACCCCAATGGCCCAACATAACATCAGTATAAATTCCATTAGTCAAGGGGACTGGTATAGTTTGTTGATTAATTGGAAGTGTGTAATCTGGCCCCATGTAAATTTGTATGTATTGATTTGCTCCAGTGCTATCTTGAGATACGAAAACAGTATCTGCATTTCCATCATTATTGATGTCAGCAACATCTAAATCTAACAAAAAGGGATTAGTGACAGTAATAGACGCCATATCTTCCCAAAGATTGACTCTATCATCACATACTCCCTTTAGAACCGTAAGATTTGCAGGCCTAACAAATGATTCGCCTACGAATCTTATATTTTGCTGGTAATAAATTATGTCATTTACATCATCGCCATCTACATCTGCGATTTCGGCCCTAGTTCCATCGGCTGTATCTCTGAACCCAGCACGGCGTGTGTCGTTATTAGATATGTAAATATCTTGCCTATCAGCAAAGGAGCCTGTAGGAGTACTTTCTGCTGTGCCGAAACCGTCATTGTACAACACGCTGAGAAAATGCCCCATAGTACTGGCTGAAATGATATCATTATCTCCATCGCAATCTAAATCTCCAACTGCAATTGCAGAAGGATCTCTTTGAACAGCATATTGAGTTGTATGAGAGGCATATACTGTCGGGACAAGTGAGATTAAGGTCGAAGTTAGCATGAGTAAGACTAGAGTCATTGCTTTTCCGGTCTTGATGTTACGGCCGGATTCTTTATTCTCTCCATTCATCATACTACTGCGGACTTTCGTCTTGTTATTATGCCTTATTGCAACATGAGCAAGAAAATAATCAAGATTAATTATTGTTATTATAATTTATTAAGAATAAATTATAGACATAATCTAACGAGATTCCAACCAACTAGGGTTTGGAGAGTATTCAACTTCAGCACCTCCATAAATTCTTTCTAATCTACCCATTATCCAAAGACGGTCCAGGAATATCTCTAAATCTACATCTTCACGATTCATTTTTTCACCGACTGCTCTTTCTATAGAGCTTATTGGTAATGATGAGTGCCCGTGTTCTCTGACAACTAAAGTCATTAACAGTTGTAGCCAAGATTCAGCCTGAGGATCTCCAGAAAGGTTGTTTGAAAGTGGTTCAGGAGGTTCGACTTCATTTAAAAATTCAATAATAGCATTCATGTTAGGGTCAGTTTTTTTTGAAAACCCTAACTCTTCAATTTTTGCATCTAAATCTAAATTTCCAACTGCTCTGACGACAGATGGGATGCTAGATGGATCGGGAGTTGGCCCTGGTAAAACAGGTTCTTCCGATACATCACCCTCTTCATCCATATTTACCCCTGATGCCCATACAACATAAAGTTCTCTTAATTATTATTTAGCAAGATTTCGGAGTACTGTTTGTAATATTCCTCCATTTCTAAAGTATTCTACATCAACAGAAGTATCTAATCGTACTTTTGCATTAAACTTAATAATCTGGCCGTCTTCTTTCTTAGCTGAGACTTGTATAAAAGATAAAGGCTTTAAATCTCCTGATATTGGTATATCAAAAAATTCAGTCCCATTTAAACCGAGACTATTTGCATCTTCACCTTCTGAGAAGGTGAGAGGTAAAACTCCCATGCCGACGAGGTTTGATCTGTGTATTCTTTCAAATGAAGTAGCTATGACTGCTTTAATGCCCAATAACAATGTCCCCTTGGCGGCCCAATCTCTGCTACTGCCAGTACCATATTGTGATCCTGCGAGAACCACCAAAGGAGTATTATCACTTTGGTATTTCTCACTTGCTTCAAAGATTGTTGTTACTTCTTTAGACGGTAAATGCGTAGTAAAACCTCCTTCTGTACCTGGGGCCATTTCATTTCTAATCCTAACATTTGCAAAGGTTCCTCTCATCATTACCTCATGGTTACCACGCCTACTTCCAAATGAATTGAAATCCCTAGGTTTTACGCCATTATTGACTAAATATTTTCCTGCAGGGCCGAAATGAGGAAACGCACCTGCCGGACTGATATGATCCGTAGTAATTGAATCACCTAATTTCAATAACACTCTAGCATTTTTAATTGGATATATTAAATCGGGTTCTTCTTCAATTCCTTTAAAGAAAGTAGGTAATCGGACATATGTTGATGAATCATCCCAATCATATAACGCAGAATCCTGGCTCGGTATATCCTCCCATCTTGGCTCTTCTAAAACATCGAGATATCTTTCTCTAAACATTTCTGGGTTTATGACCTTCGAAATTACGTCTTGAATTTCTTCATCTGTGGGCCAAATATCAGATAGCATTATCGGATCTCCAGATTTTGTAAAGCCTAATGGATCGGTGTTGAAATCAATATTCAAAGTTCCAGCTATTGCATATGCTACAACCAACGGAGGGCTTGCAAGGTAATTGGCTTTCACTTTCTGATGTATTCTTCCCTCAAAATTTCTATTACCAGATAATACGCTACCGACTATTAAATTTGATTCATCTATTGCCGCTTCTATTTCAGAGTCTAAGGGACCAGAATTGCCAATACAAGTAGTACAACCATATCCGACTACATTAAATCCAAGAAAAGATAAATGTTCAGATAACCCTGCCGCATCATAATATTCAGTCACGACCCTACTACCTGGTGCTAAGCTTGGTTTTACCCATGGCTTAATTTTAAGCCCCTTTGATCTTGCGTTTCTAGCAAGCAACCCTGCAGCCATCATAACACTTGGATTACTAGTATTTGTACAACTTGTTATGGCTGCAATAACTATATCTCCGTGCTTTAGGAAATTAGAAGTTCCAGATATCTTAGATTTATTTAGACTTAAAGATTTTTCAATACCATGCCCATGTGGGCCTAAAGGAGCATTTAGAGAAGTTTGGAAATGTGTTTTCATTTTTGATAAATCTACTCTATCCTGGGGTCTTTTCGGACCAGCCATTGCGGGATCGACATCGGAAAGATTGAGAGATAATTTAGAAGTAAATTTTGGAGCAAGCGTAGATTCATTAGCAAATAAACCCTGTTTTTCGAGATATAATTTAACATTTTCAACATGTTCTGTTTTTCTACCTGAAAGTAACATATAGTCTAATGTTTTTTCATCAACAGGGAAGAATCCGCAAGTGGCCCCATATTCAGGGGCCATGTTTGCTATGGTCGCCCTATCTGGTAAACTAAGAGATGAAATTCCCGAGCCAAAAAATTCTACAAATTTCCCAACACAATCATGTTTACGCAACATCTCAACAATTCTTAGAGCCATGTCAGTAGCAGTTACTCCTGAGTTTAATTCTCCCTTTAGTTCGAATCCGACGACTTGCGGTAATAACATATAGATTGGCTGACCAAGCATAACTGCTTCGGCCTCAATTCCTCCGACACCCCATCCCAAAACTCCAAGACCATTTATCATAGTAGTATGAGAGTCAGTGCCAACTAATGAATCCGGGAACCAAACATTATCCTCTTCTCTAGCAACAGTAGCTATCCATTCTAAATTTACTTGATGGACAATGCCTCGTCCAGGAGGGACTGCACGGAAATTATCAAGGCTATTTTGCCCCCATTTTAGAAATTTATATCGTTCCATATTTCTCTCGTATTCAATGTCTAGATTACGTTCTTTAGCATCTGGAAATAAACCTGAATAATCAACTTGGACAGAATGGTCTATTACCAGATCAACGGGAACTTGTGGGTTTACTTTTTCCGGATCACCTCCTAATTCCACCATTGCATCCCTTAATGCAGCAATATCTACAACTGCTGGAACTCCAGTAAAATCTTGCAGTAATACTCTACTTGGGCTAAAGGGGATTTCTTGCGGTGACATTTCCGGACTCCAAGAAGCAATTCGGATGACGTCTTCTTCAGAAATTAAAAAACCGTCACAATTTCTTAATGCAGATTCTAATAAAATCCTAATTGTAAAGGGGAGTTCCTCAAGATTACATAGGCCTTTATCTTCTAAGGCTTGTAAACTCATGTAGGAAGACTCTTCACCATCATATTTTAGAAATTTTGATAATGAATCAAAAGGAGATTTCCCGCCCATAAACAAGGCGAGATGGGAGGGGGCCTTTAATTCTACTAACAACCAAAAATAATTAATTAATCAAACCTTGACATATGCTTTTTTGAGCATAACAGGATTTACTGGTTTATCATCAGATCCTGTTTGAATCTCGCTTATAGCAGTTACATGCTCGCACCCGCTTACTATTTCTCCGAATACTGTATGAACTCCATCTAAGTGATGAGGTTCACTATCCCCTGGAATCAAAAAGAATTGGCTTCCACCTGTGTTTGGGGCACTAGTTTTAGCCATGGATATCGTACATGGATGATGCAATAAACCCATATTTTCTTTTGATGTTTCATCCGGTATAGTCCAATCACTCAAATCGCAATCATCTGGAGAAGCAGAAACTTGGCCATTACAATAACCGAACCATTTACCTGCATAACCTCCCATTCCACTCATGTGATCTATATCTCCTCCTTGTATCATAAAATCATCAATTATTCTATGTAATTGAGTATTATCATACCTGAAGTCATTTGTTAATTTAAGAAAATTTTCCACATGTATTGGCGCATCTATTGGTTTCAATAATATTTCGATAGAAACATCTACACGTTCATCATTTTGATTGACATAAGATATTTCAAGAATAACTGTCCCATTTATTAGGTCATTAGGAGTATTTTCTCCATTAATGGCATTCCAAAGGCCAATTCCGTCGGGATCTATGGCATCCGTCACGACTTTGAAGGAAGCAAGGAATACAAAAATTGCAACTACTATTGCCATTAGCCCGATTGGAGTAGGATTACCTTCGTTAAACATTTGAAAACCGCTATTAACCGAAATTGCGTTTTCGTCCATCATTGATGCTAATTTATTCATTCGTCTTCGTGTTTCTTTATCTTTAGGATCGAAATCTAGAGCAGTTTTATAGTTCTTATACGCTTTTTGCCATCTTTTCTTCTGAGAATTAGCATCGATTTCTCCCCAAAGTGTACCAGCATCGGCAGCATATCGAGATGTTTGAGCTCTCTGAGAATCATTTTTGCACTCACTCCATGCAACATCTCTAAGGGCATCCAGTGCTTTTTCTGGATTACCATTTTCAATAAAGGAATTGGCTTCATCCCAGGCTTTTTGCAATCTCTCCGGTACGGACATCATATGTGGCGGAGAACTAATCATTCAAAATGGCAACGGAAATAAAAGTAGATTCAATCGATAAAAAGAACTCTTGATGGTAATGGCTAAAGACTCGTTATGTTCGCAGAGTAAGTAGTGAGCATCGACTTGTTCAGTATCAATTTGTGGAGTCATGAAATAATATGAAATCCGAAGTAAATAATTTTATAATTAATATTGCCACCGCTAATGGTACAGGCTCGCAATCATCAAACCTCATTCTCCTACACAGTATGTTCGAAATGGGCATTCCAGTAAGTGGCAAGAACCTATTTCCCAGTAATATATCAGGTTTACCAACTTGGTTTATAATTAGAGCTAGTGAATCGGGTTATCAGGCCCCAGGAGATAAGACTAACATTCAAATTCTTATGAACAAGGATACCTGGGAAAAGGATATTGCAAAAATAGAACCTGGTGCAATTATAATTTACAATGAAAATGTTAAGCTTCCAGTTGAAAGAGAAGATTGCAAAATTTTTAGTATGCCAATGACTAAGATGGCAAGAGGGATTGCTCCTAAATTTGCTAAATTAATGGCAAATATGTATTATGTGGGTGGAATTGCCCACATATTAGGAATAAAATCTGAAGACATTGAAAAGTCAGTATCTTCGCAATTTAAAGGTAAGGATAGGGCTATTGAAATGAATATGCGAGCAATAAGAGAAGGCATATCTTATGCAGCAGAACATTGGGGAAATGAAACAACATTTTCTGCCGAAAGAAGAGACAAAGACCCGGATACTTACTTGATAGAAGGTAATGAAGCGTCTGCCCTTGGTTCCATATATGGAGGAGTAAATATGCTTGCATGGTACCCTATAACTCCTTCATCTTCAGTTGCAGAAGGCATAATAAAGTGGCTACCTGAACTTCGTACTGCTAAAGATGGAGGAACAACGTGTGCCGTAATACAGGCAGAAGATGAATTAGCAGCAGTCGGCATGGTATTAGGGGCCGGATGGGCAGGAGGAAGGGGGATGACGTGTACCAGTGGACCCGGAATCTCCTTAATGTCAGAATTTATTGGATTATCATATTTCGCAGAAGTTCCAGGCGTTATATGGGATGTTAATCGAGTTGGCCCTTCAACTGGACTCCCTACTAGGACTCAGCAAGGAGATTTATCAATGCTCTATGAAGCAAGTCATGGAGACACGCAACACATAGTCCTAATACCTGGCAATGTAGACGAATGTTTTGAATTTGGTTGGAGAGCATTTGATTATGCAGAAAGATACCAGACCATGGTGTTTGGATTTAGTGACTTGGATTTAGGTATGAATAGATGGCCTACTACGGGATTCGTATATCCTGATTCTCCAATGGATAGAGGTAAAGTTATCCATACACAAAAGCAACTAGATGCCATAGAGAATTATGGCAGATATCGAGACGTAGATGGAGATGGGATTGCTTATCGGACATTACCTGGCAGTGGCATAGATCCAATATTATACAGAGGGACAGGTCATGATGAAGATGGCATCTATTCCGAAGAACCAGATGTGTATCACAAAAATATGGCAAGATTACGTAAAAAAATTGAAGGTTCGAGAGATGTATTGCCTGCACCGATACTTCGTGAAGAAGAAATTAAAGAAGTAGGAATAGTATTCTATGGGTCTATGGAATATACCATCACAGAAATTGATGATATTTTAGAACAAAGTGGATTGTCCGTAAGTACATGTAGAGTAAGGGCTTTACCCTATCACTCTGATTTAGAAGGATTTATCGATAGGCATGAAACGAATATAGTATTAGAAATGAATAGAGATGGGCAATTATACGGTATATTAAGAAGAGAGCTTCCCGTAAAATTATTAAGCAAACTACACAGTTTAGCATACAGTGATGGGATGCCTCCTAGGGCTAGGCTATATGCAGATAAAATTTTACAATTATTGGAGGGACTATAATGACGATTTTGAAATTAAATGTGTTAAATTTAGATAAATCGGAATATAAAGGAGGGAAGTCTTCGCTTTGCCCCGGATGTGGTCACGACCAAGTATCGAATGTGATAATTCAGGCTGCTTGGGAAAATGGATTGCCCCCCGAAGGAATTGCTAAAATGAGCGGAATAGGTTGTTCCTCGAAAACTCCAGCATACTTCTTAGGGAAAAGTCATGGATTCAATACAGTACATGGAAGAATGCCGTCTGTCACAACTGGAGCCAATATGATCAATAAAGATTTATCATTTATTGCAGTATCCGGTGACGGAGATACAGCAAGCATAGGAATCGGACAATTTATTCATGCAATCCGTAGGAATATAGACATGGTGTATATTATTGAAAATAATGGAGTCTATGGACTTACAAAGGGACAATATAGTGCAACTGTAGAGAAAGGGTCAAAAAAGAAAAAGGGAGCTATAAATGAACAAAACCCTATTGATTTATGTGCAATGGCCTTAAATCTTGGATGTAGTTTTGTAGCACGGTCATTTTCAGGAAGCAAAAAGCAACTTACTGCATTATTACGTGCGGCAATGAGTCATAAAGGAATGGCAATAATCGATGTCATATCCCCTTGCGTTACATTCGCTAATAATGATGAATCATATAGGTCGTATAATTACGTTAAAGAAAATGATGAAGTATTGCACTTAGTAGATTATATTTCTCATTTTTCTCCACTTGAAGAAATAGATATCCCGGAGGGGCAATATAGAGAAATAGAGTTATTTGATGGTTCAAAAATAGTACTTGAGACAATTGGGTCTTCTCATGATACTTCAAACATAGTATCTGCATTAAGGGCAGTTCACGAGGCGGAAAGCCAAAATAAACACGTAACGGGTTTACTTTACTATAACGGGGAGATGCCAACTACTACTGATGCTTTAGGGCTTACAGGTACGCCACTATCTCAACTTAGTGAAGAAGAAGGAAGGCCTACTTTTGAGAGTTTAAACTTAATAAATAATAGATTACGCGGACTTTGAGTTTTAACTGAAATTCGGTTTTATTGAAATATAAGTTCTATCCCGGTAAGTGCATAGTCCCTTAGTGTAGTGGTCCATCATGTGGGGTTCTGGATCCCATGACCCTGGTTCGAATCCGGGAGGGACTACCAATTGTCGGAATATTAGGAATGTCAATCTAACATATTATTGGTAATATACACTATTAATATTTAATTTTCTGATTTTTTCTACCAGTTATTGCAGCAGTTAGTAATGATATTAGATAAATCATTAAAGACGGTGCTGGAAGGAAAAAGTTACTTTTTGATTGTACCTTAATAGTTGATTTATCGATTAATTCCTCTACCCACTGTGATGAACTTATCACCCTCTTTTGATAGTGAATACTCCAAATACCGCCATCAACCAAAGTAAGATTATTTGCATTGAATAGGACATTAGATTCATTAGTTGCATTGACTCCAAAAGTTTCTGAATGCCACAATAACTCACCTGTTAAATCAGAATAGTGAAGAGTTGCATTTGCAGTACTTGAATGTCCAAGATTAGAAACACGGGCTGTGAGATGACTTTCCTTAATTTCTATATCTTCGACTACTAAACGGGCGCGCCAGTACCAAACATTCTGTATCAAATATTTCATCACATCTAATTCCTCGCCCAATCTATCAGAAAGAGCTTCCACTGATCCGAGTAAAAATTGTTCATCATCTGTTTCAAAAGTAAATGTCGGATATCCCATTACTCCGTAACCGTAATCCCTACTAGTTCCGCAATTTGGATAAAGTCCTTGGTTTGCATTCTGGACAGGGATATCTGAAATATTATTATTAACATCATCTCTGATGAAATGGAATAATTCTCTATCTGACGGCTGTGCGGGCCATCTTCCCCAAGGGTATAACATAATCCATACACCAGTATGCATGGTAACATACAGGTCGGCATCGGGGACTACGGTGTTCATGTAAACTGAATTAGCGAGAGTTTCTGATTCACTAAAAGCGCTACTTCCGGGTTGTGTAGGATTGTTTGGAGGACAATTATTCCAAAAATGGTCATAATTTCTATTCAAATCTACCTGATTGGCATTCCATCTTGTATCAAGATCATTTCCATCAGCATTTAGCATTATGAGGATATGTAATTCGGTTGTTTTTAGAACATCAATTACTTCTTGATTACCGTCGGCCCAACCCTCAATATAATATTCTGCAGTGAGGAATGCTAGTTCTGTTCCAAGGTGTTCATTACCGTGATGACCTCCATCAATGTAAACTACATCTTTATCCATCCCATTTGGTTTCGTTTCGAGACTCCAATCAGAAATTTGTAAAACCCAGAGATCCCTACCCATCTCAGTTTGCCCTGCGCTAATTAAGTCGACAATTGTTGGATAATCATCAGCCCACTCGTTAACATCTAATGTTAAGGTGGCATATGTATGATACCAGTGTTCCTGAACAATGTCAGGTTGCCCTACTTGTGCATTGAGGATAGGAGCGGCCGAAGTAATAAATAACGTTACTAATGCAATAGCAACCAAGGAACGGCCCATAGCATCCTGTAGGGGTTACCACCTAGAATCATTTGCATTAAGCACATCATCAAAGAGAATGATATAATATTTGAGATGCGCAACTAACCATCAGTATAATCATGCTCTGAATCTTATCTGAAGTGCTCATAACGTACTCTTCCCATTGGTTTGGCCAATTCGTATATCACAACCTCACCTCCGAAAGCATTGATAGTAGGTTTCTTGCAAGTGTATTTTTTTCTCTCCGCATTTCTTCAAGTGCATCGGATGAGAGTTGTCTAAGAAGTTCCACGACCTTGGTTCGAATCCATGAGGGACTACCATAAGAGTCAAAAATGTACTTAAAAAACATAATTAATTACGTTTATCTTCAAATTCATAACCTAAGTTTAATATCTCCCAAGAACAAATCTCAGTAATTTTTTTGATAGATTCATCATCAAATAATAATGAATAGTGTGCCTTTGAGTTACGAGTACCTGACTTTGTACGGGGTAATTCGACATTAGATATCCCAATCTCTTTAAGGCATTCATTCAATTCAGCATCTAAATTTTCATATTTTATGAATCGATCTATTGCAGACTTGCCATCTATGGTGTAAATATGAGAATCACTTAATAGATCGGCTTTAGACTCTTGAATAAATTCACCAAATGTTTTACCTTCTGGCCATCTATCTTTCCCTGGACCGTTCAAAAGCCAATAATATTCCGAAACAGCGCGATCCCATGGATTCCTTACAACACAGAACTTGAGATAACTATTAAAATCTGAATCACCTATTCTTTCACGGATTAATTTTGCTGGTGAGTGATTATAATGTTCTTGGGGTTTAAATCCTAATAAATTCCTTAAATTATCAAATAACCTGTTTTTAGTTATTTTATAATTTTGTGGCCCTCTGTGTCCTAAATTTGATCTGATTTCTTCATCAATTTTTTGAATTGGCGTAATTATATCTCTTAACCCACATTCCTTAGATAGAGTAACTTCTATACTGGTGCCAGCGGTCTTTCTAGTCTTGATAAAGATGAATTGATGCTCATGAGATACAATCATCTTTTCCGGGTTTAATATAATCAATTTAAATGTACTGATGTTTTTATCACAATCATCATTACAACAACAGAAGATAATAATAAAAATATCAAAGTGAATGATACAATAATTGCGATGCCCAACTAACCATAAGTATTATCAGGAACCATCCCAGGGCTAACTTTCCTAGTTTAGAAGGTTCTTTTAATGGCTTAAATGGATCTATGCCAGCCTCTAGGGCCTCCGCCATTATTGCTAATTCTTCTTCTATTGTTTCTGGTGGCCTCAAGATAAATTCCCCAAGAGAATAGAAATATTATTCTTTCCAAAAAAAGATTTACACCCCTCTCTCATAGACGTTCAAGAGTAGGCATCCTATTCAATCATTTTTGTAGAGGGTTTGAAGTTACGGTGCACTTCGAGACAGCATGGGAGAGACGCCGAAGGGTTTTGTAATGCCCCTAACGAGTGTAAGTGAACCTAGACTTTCGGCATCTGCTGTAATCAGTAGAAACATGAATAATTTTGATGAAATATTATTGGGGCATAGAGTTTCAGAAATGCCGTCATTTCCAGATTTTTGGTCATTTCCTGGCGGCGGGATAAGTAGAGTTGACATAAAATTTGGAGAGGATAATCCAAGTTTTTTAGATGATAAGGGACAAGACAGGATAGCAGCAATTTCTTTACTTCGCGAGCTTGTTGAAGAAGTTGGATTTACGCCTGATGAATATGGAAAAATGATTAAAATAGATGATTTTATTAGGAAAAGTATTTGTTATGACAAAAAAAATTGGGCCAAGAAATTGATGAATGGTGAAATAATTGTAAAGGGAATAGATGCTAATGTAATATCAGAAAGGGTGACGCCACCATTTTCACCTCTTCGATTTAAGAATAAATTCTTTCATGTTAGTTTGAGTAACAACTCTACTGAGCCAACTTTCCCCCCTGGTAGGTCAGAATTTGATGAATTTAAATGGTGGAAACCAAGATTATTATTAGATTCATGGAAGAGGAACGAAATCAGATTACCTCCGCCGATAGTAACTCTAGTGAAGGACTTAGTTAATGAAATGGAAAATACTGGTAATCTAAAAAGTGCTTGTGAATCAATGTCTCTAAAAAGACCTTCTGGATATCATAGAATAGAGTTTTCACCTCACGTAGAATGCATTCCGATTAAGACAGAGACTTTACCGCCTGCAACTCATACTAACTGCTATATCCTTGGAGAAGAAGGAGGAGAGAGAATTATTATTGATCCGGCTGCAAGAACCAAAGACTCACTTATCGAACTATCAAATAAAATAAGGGAAGTTTGTGATTCTGGATCAGAAATAATTGCGACGATTTTTACACATCGGCACCCAGATCACATTGGTGACTTGGATGAAATATCCAAAATTTATCAAGCTCCGATATGGGCCAGTAAAGAAACGCATGAAGTTATTCCAGATTATGCCGAAAAATATTATTTGAAAGAAGGAGATAATTTTGAACTTAGTGGGCCTTCCGGGCAGACTTTATGGGAGATTATTGAAACATCTGGCCATTGCCCTGGGCATATTTGTATCAAAGGAGAATCTGGCATAATTAGCGGAGATAATTGCGTTGGAGTTGGCACTATCTTAGTCCCTTCCGGAGAAGGAGATATGGGAGAATACATGAAGGGTTTACAGCAATTGAAAGATATGAGCCCTAAGATGCTTTTTCCCGGTCATGGGCCATTAATAGCGAATCCAGATAAGTTACTAGACAAGTATATCATGCATAGGAAAAATAGACATAAAAATATTTTAAAAGCAGTAAATAATGGCATAAATAACTTACAAGATATAACTAAATTTGTTTACTTAGGTATTCCAAATATAAATTTTACTCTGGCTAATGACCAAGTTTTGGCACATCTTAAACAGTTAATTAAAGAAGAAGAAATAGAAAAAATAGATAGTCAGTATTATGGGCACTAACACTTCGGAAAAGTATGAAGGAGCAGTGGCGAGTGGTGCCTCAACTCCAAGGTTCTGAATGCTCTGAAACATATGTTAATGTTGAAGATAATGTTTCACTAAGAGTTTTGAAATGGACTCCAATAAATCCCTCGGCGGAATCTGAGAACACTTTAATCATGATTCCAGGTTGGGGGTCCGTATTCGAAGGATGGCGTCCATTATTAACAGAATGGACGACAAAGAGAGTAATTCTCTACATAGAAACTAGAGAAAAGAAAAGTGCAATAATTAATAGAAAAATTACAAAAAAGGATTTTAAAATGGATGTGCATTCAAACGACATTGCTACTATAATTGACTTCTTAAAAATTAAACATGAAAAGATTGATTGGTTTTCTTCATCATTAGGCGCAACGATTTTACTAAATTCTTATCAAAAACAAATTATTGGAGGAAGGTCTTCGATACTGATTGGCCCCAATATTAATTTTATACCACCAATATGGGCTAATGTATTTCTGAAGTTTCCTGTTCCTAAATTTACATATCCCATATTATTAAAAATAGTATTATTTGCTATTGAAAAGAGAGTTAAAGAAGAAGGTCAAAAAATAAGATACAGGAGAATGTTGAAGGCTCAAGATCCTTGGAGAATGTTATTATCTGCAAGAGCCAATGTCAAATATAATATGAATTTAGATTTTATAAAAACGACAATCCCTTGCGCAATATTTAGTGCGGAATCAGATAAATTACACGCACTAGAGGGAGTTATGAAAATTAGTGAATCGATACCTAATTGTGTATTAATTGAGGTTTTAAGTAATCAATATACACATGAACCTGGGGTATTAAAAGAAATAGAAAATTTTCACAACTCTATTACATAGATTGGAAGAATCTAAGCGATTGACTGATGTATGACTCCTAAGTAGCAGGCAGTATTAGTATGCGCGACAAGTTCTCTTCTTTCGATGTCGCACGGATTGTAGAGGAACTTCAGGATATGATAGGTGCAAGGATGAGGAAGGCATACCAACCACATTATGAGCAAATTGTCCTGAAATTGAATAGAAAGGGATTACCATCAACTGATTTAGTAATTGTCAGAGGGAAGAGAATGTATACTTCACAAAGGGATCGCCCAATGCCGTCAAAACCATCACAATTTGCCATGGTAATTAGAAAACATCTGAATAACGCTAGATTGATAGGAGTTAAGCAATATGGCTTTGACAGAGTAATAGAACTAGTTTTTGAGCGTGGAATAGGAGAAATTAAAATTGTCATAGAATTATTTCGTGATGGAAACGTATTATTAATCGATACTGATGGAATTATAATTCAGCCACTAACTCACGCGAATTATTCCACTAGGATAATAAAAAAAGGATTAGAATATGCTCCCCCTCCTGCTTCTTTAGATCCACGCAACCTAAGTAGAGCAAATATTAATCAATTATTAGACGAAAGTGAGCATGATTTGATTAGAACACTAGCTGTTAGGGCTAATTTTGGTGCTTTGTATGGTAGTATAGCTTGCTCAAATGCCAATCTAGAAGAATCAATAATTTCTAATTTGATGACTATTGAACAACGTGACTCATTGGAAAAATCCATAAATCATATGGTTAAGGAGCTTTCTGAAAATAAGTTTGTAAGAATATGGGTAGATGATATTAATTCATTAAAAAAATGGAATGAAATAAGCGAAAATAGTGAAAGAGATAGTTTGTCATCTACAATTATTGAGGTTGCACCAATAAATGTACCCTATTTAGATAAAGATATGGCTATTGAAATAGAATCTCTTTCTTTGTGTTTTGATATATTATATGGAACTCATGATGCGGCCGCATTTATCCGAAGAGAAGAGGAAAAATTAGTAAATTCAGGAAAAGGAGAAGGGGAAAGGCAAGCAAAATTAGATCGTAGGTCTGCACAACAAAAGTTAGCCATTGATAGATTTCTTCAACGCGCTGCTATAAATCAAGAATTAGGAAAATCCATTCAGGAGAATTGGGATCACGTCAATGATATTCTAGAACAATTTAATTCTGCAATTAAAAATGAAAATTGGCAATCTATTGAGGCTAAATTAAAGGATGCGTCGTGGGTTGGTAAATTAAATCCTGCTAAACAAACAATAGTGGCTTATCTTCCTGATGAAGATGGAGATCCAGGGGCGAGTATAACTCTTCAAGTTGATAAAAATGTACATCAAAATGCTCAAAGATATTTTGAGGATGCTAGGTCGCAAAAAAATAAAGCTGTCGGGGCGAGAAGGGCATTGGAAACCACAGAGCTATCAAAAACAATGGAATCTAAAAAGGCAGCAAAAAACGCAGCTGCAGGTAGGCTAAAGGAGTCAAAAAGAAGTAAGAAATTTTGGTTTGAAAAGTATCGTTGGAGTATGTTAAAAAATGGTAATTTAATTGTTGGAGGCAATGATGCAAAGGGGAACGATAACATTGTCAAAAAACATCTAAACTCTAATGATTTATATTTTCATGCTGATTTGCATGGTGCAGCTTCTTGCTCATTGAAATTAAGCGAGGGATTTGAAGTTAATTCTATTTCCTCGGATAATATACCGGAAGGCATTATTTCTCTAAAAATAGTACAAAATTTATCTGGAGAAATTGAAGATGCCCGTGATTTACCAAAGGAAACACATCAGGAAGCTGCTCAAATGGCTGTTTGTTGGTCTAGAGCATGGGGGAGCGGAAATGCTGCGGCAACAGTATTCCACGCCAGACCTAGTCAGGTATCTAAGACTACAGAAAGTGGAGAATCATTAGGTAGAGGGTCTTTTGTAGTTAGAGGTAAAAGAAGTTGGTACAAAGATATTTCTCTAGAATTGGGAATTGGTATTGGAGTAATAAATGGAGTCCCATTACCAATATTAGGAACCCCCGATACTATATCAAGTATTTTTCCACGTTGGGCAAAAATAATTCCAAGCAAGGAAAAAAAGGAAAATATTGCAAATAAAATTGCTAAATCTACAGGACTATCTCAAGATGATGTATTATCTTGCTTACCACCGGGAGGTTGTTCAATGGTTAATCACGGTTTAATTCCTTAACTAATTTATGTCATTAATTGTGATGGCATAGAGATATGAATCTATGAAATGATCATATAACCACTCTCTATCTATTGATTTGCCTTCTAATCTCATCTCTAGTCGGTTTGCAACACCTATGCTTGCTAAATTATCGACTCCTACTTCAAGAACAAAACGATGGAATTTAAGATCGGAAAAACAATGTTCCATTAGACGTTTGCAACATCTAGTAACAACTCCATTACCAGTATGTTTTTCTGCTATCCAATATCCAACACCACATGAACGATTATTATAATCAATCCAATTTAACGACGTAGTTCCAATGATGCGGCCGTCATATATCACCCCATAATGAATTGCTCGCCCTTGTTCATAATCCCTCAGAGTACTTTTGATAAAATTCTCTTCATCAACAAGAGATTGAATATCGTCAATCCAAGGTAACCATTTTCTAAGATAGTTACGATTGGAGTCAATCAATAGAAAAAGCTCTTCTGAGTCTGAGATATTTATTTGTTGTAATTTGAGAGTTTCTTCGACCATCAAAATAGAGTAAGGGAGTTGAAATTTAAAAGATTTATTTAATCTGTTAACTTCATCCGGCATATTTACTGAGATAGTGTTGCTACACTTGTATCTTTCTAAAATGGGGGATAACGCTTCAAACATGAACATAACCGGAAGGGCATGAGTGAGGACGTGGAGAGTAAAAATTGGACATATGGAGATTATCTGCAATTGCCTGCGTTACTAAAACTTCAAGGAGAAGAAAGAGGTATTTCTAATGATGAAATGCATTTTATTATAGTTCATCAAACTTTTGAACTATGGTTCAAACAGATCATTGCAGAACTAACAGAAGTGCGAGATATTCTCAACAAGGATAACGTGTCTGAGCTCGATATTCCATTATCTGTTGACCACTTGGGAAGGACTACAGAAATCTTTAGGTTAATGGCGAATCAATGGAGTGTCCTAGAAACCTTAACTCCACAAGGATTTTTAGCTTTTAGAGATGGATTAGGGACTGCTTCAGGATTTGAATCATATCAGATGAGAGAGTTTGAGATACTTCTTGGGTTAAAAAATGAAGACCGGCTAGGAGGGATGGACCCTATAGAAGGATTTCGTAAAGCGGCTAAAAATGACCCGGGCGCTGCGATAATATTAACTCGCCTAGAAGAGTTAATGGGACAAAAAACATTAGTAGAATCATTAATGAGTTGGATTGAAAGAACTCCAATAATGGGGTCTATTTTTGCTAGTGAAAATGATGAAGATAATGTTGAGGATTACGTTAATGCACACCTAGAATCTCATAAGAGGCATGGAGAGAGTTTGTATGGCAGCAGTAATTCAAATTCGAAAATGACTGAGAGAATAAATATGGGCCACCAAGGTGCCATAGATTTTCTAAAGCCAAATGGTGAAATAAGTAGATCTAGGGCTGGATTATTATTTATTGAATCATATCGAGAACTGCCCCTATTAACTTGGCCAAGAAAGTTAATTGATGCAATTGTTGAATTAGAGGAGTCGATTGTAAAGTGGAGGCATTCTCACGCTAGAATGGTAGAGAGGATTATGGGGAGGAGAATAGGAACTGGTGGATCGAGTGGAGTAGATTATTTGGACGCAACAAGTAAATATAGAATTTTTAAAGACCTCTGGGGTGTAAGGACCATATTGATAAAACCACAAAATAGACCAAAATTAAAAAATGGAGAATTTTATGGTTTTAATTCCAAGTCACTGATTTGAATATATAATATCAATCACACCATTGAATAATAGTGTTCTTTTCGGACTATTTATGGAGGCAGTCAACATATGCGCATATGCAAGAACTCCAGTAGGAAAATTTCGAGGATTACTATCCGATTATAGTGCAACTGACTTAGGTGCTATGACTATTAGAGAATTATTAAAGAGAGTAGATATTAATCCCAAAGAGGATTTAATAGATCAATTGTATATGGGGCAAGTCCTACAAGGTGGGGCTGGCCAAGCCCCTGCTAGGCAGGTAGCATTGGGAGCTGGGATGTCATTTGGAACACCTTGTACAACTATAAACAAGGTTTGTGGATCTAGTTTAAAGGCTGTAATGATTGGTGCTTCGGATATTCGTGCTAAGATGGCAAATTTGGTCATAGCAGGGGGAATGGAGTCTATGTCTAATGCTCCTTATTTTATCAACAATCCTTCAAAAGAAAGTGCAATTAATTTTTCAGATTTGGAATCTATCCTGAGCCATGATGGCTTAAAAGATGCTTATTCAGGAGAAATGATGGGCAATACAGGAGAAACTGTAGCAATAGATTTCGGCATAACAAGAGAACAATCAGATTCATTTGCAGTTAGATCGCACGTCCTAGCAAATAAAGGATGGATTGAAGGATGGTTGAAGAAAGAAACATTTGAAGTAAATGGTGTATTCAAAGATGAGGGGATACGCCCAGGTACAAGTATAGGTAAATTAAGAAATTTAAGGACAATTTTTAGTGATGTGGGGCAAGTTACTGCAGGTAATGCGAGTCAATTATCTGATGGTGCATCGGCGATATTAATTGCCTCAGATGATGCTGTAAAGAAATTTAATTTGCCTATTTTGGCTAAAATTATCGACTATACAACTTCTGGAGTAGAACCAAGTAAAGTCATGTCGGCTCCTATTTTAGCAGTGGAAATACTACTAAAAAGAAATTCTTTGAATATCACAGACATAGACTTATTAGAACATAATGAAGCTTTTGCATCTGCATCTTGTGCTGTCAAAACTACACTTAAGGTTTCAGAAGATAAATTCAACCCCCACGGAGGGGCTGTTGCGATCGGCCATCCATTAGGAGCAACAGGAACTAGGTGCTTAATGACATTAGTAAATGCTTTAGAAAGAACTTCTGGTAGGCGTGGAATAGTAACAATTTGCCTTGGAGGAGGCAACGCTGTTGCGATGCTTATAGAAAGAAATTAATTTGAAAATAGGATTACACGGGTAATGCTACAGTCATAGCCCTTATTTGGGAGTTGTTAGTGGGATGAGACATGGTTAAGCCACTGAAACCTCACACCCGCTTTGAAAAGGCACGAATAATAGGTGCTAGAGCACTTCAAATAAGCATGGGAGCGCCACTTTACGTAACTGAAGAAGAGTTAAGAGAGAGTTTTAATGATGAATTAGTACAGTTATATGGTGTTGATGATGCCAAGGAAAGAGTAGTCCTAGATCCAATGAAAATTGCAACACTAGAATACGATCAGGAAAGAATTCCAATTGATGTCGACCCGCATCTTGATTGAGTTTGGTTTTACTTGACCTATAGTTCGGAGTGAATCTAATTGAAAGGTCTAATTAAAGTTAAGAGAATAACTATATTCCTTATTTTGATAACAATTTTAGTGATAACTATCGGAGGGACTATACGAATATATGATGCAGGTGAATCATGTCCTGATTGGCCAACTTGCTTTGGAACATGGGGGTTTGATATTTCAGAAAGTGAGCAGACAGAATGGTATGAACAAAACCCAGGTGAAATAGATTCCAGAGGTTCTTGGCACAGATATTCTACTTTCCAAATATTTACGGAGTGGATACATCGCTTCCTCGCTGGCATAATCCTAGGGCCATTAGTAATCGTTAATTGGTTATTAGCAAAACGTAATTTTAACGATTTTAAAGACGTACGTTTTGCAACTTCTGTTTCTTTGATACTTATTATTTGGCAAGGATTGGTAGGCATGCTTACAGTAAAGATGGATAATGAAAATTGGAGTGTGGTACTTCATTTAGGATCTGCATTAGCATTTATGCTAAGCCTAATTTGGACCTGGATGATAATTTCTAGAAGAAAGGGTGCAAATTGGTTTTCATTTGACGTAAGGCGGTCAGAGAAGTGGAAAAATAAGATACTATTCATGTCACTTATTACCTTGTTAACTTTATTTTCAGGGACATTGGTGTCAACCACTCCTGGGGCAAATACTGGTTGCGGAGTTAGTGGATTTCATCAATCGTGGCCACTTTGTCACAATAAATTTAGCAACCCAATAACGAATATAATTGCTCAATCTCAATTGATACATCGATGGTTTGTAGCACTGGTTGGCATTATATTGATTCGCTCAACATATTCATTATTTCAAGAAAGTAATGGCATATCTAATGATGGTTTATTGAAGAGAACAATTTTCGCATCTACTGCGATTTATGTGATAAATATATTATTAGGAGGGTTATATATTCTTTCTTGGACGGAGAAGAATTTATTCATTGAAATTCTATCATTGATACATCTAATACTGGCTTCAAGTTCATTTTTATTGATTGCATCTGCATATTTGGGAATTTTAATAGTACAAAAAAATAATAAAAATGAAATATTGATACCTGAAGACTAAATGTGTATTGCCACAGGTCACATTGGAAGTAGAGCATGAGGACAATAAATTCTTACTTCGCCCTTACAAAACCAAAAGTCGTAGTCCTACTTCAAATCACAGCATTATGTTCTGTCTTATCTCACGATTTATTAGAAGGTAGTAATTTTTCATTGGTACAAATTAAGGAGTCCCTGACTACGATGATAATAGTCTTTATTGGAGGTTATTTGACCGCCGGTGGTGCAAATTCTATCAATATGTGGTATGATAGAGATATAGATCCAATTATGGGAAGAACTGCGAATAGGCCAATTCCTGTGGGAGATATCAGTGCGGCAAATGCATTGTTATTTGGCGTATTTATATCAATATTAGGAGTAATTTGGTTTACCATTATGGCGAACCAAATTGCCGCTTTCTGGGCTACATTTAGTATACTTTTTTATGTTTTTATTTACACAATATGGCTGAAGAGAAGTTCCGTACAGAACATCGTAGTTGGAGGAATTGCAGGATCAACTCCTCCTGTAATAGGGTGGGCGGCTGCAACTGATGGTTTAGTAATACGAAATGAGTCGTTGTATTCATTTTTAGATTCAATTTTTTCTTTAGGTAGTTTCATGCCTTGGTTTTTATTCATACTAATTTTTCTTTGGACTCCCCCGCATTTTTGGGCATTGGCACTGTATAGATCTGAAGAATATGAGAAGGTAGGAGTTCCAATGATGCCTGGAGTAAAAGGCCCCCGACGGACACTGATTGAAATGAAGATTTATTCAGTATTTATTGTTTTATTATCATTTTTATCTCCAATTGCATTGGGTAATTTAGAATACAATGATCACCTCTTTCTAATATTTAGTAGTACGACTGGGATACTTTCGATATGGTATGCAAGTACCGTGTTTAGAATAAATATTAACGAAGTAAAAGATCAAACTGGAAGAATACCTACTGCTGCTAGATCTTTTTGGGTTTCTATGATATATCTTGCACTTATATTCATAGTAGTAGTATTGGCCAGCATAGGCCTCATTGGAGGAATCATTGGAGTAATTATATCTTTAATAGTAATTATAAGGAATCAATTGAAAGCAAAAAAACAAATAAATCCATTTGTCACATAATTGCCCGATGGTTTCAAACACCTAATGGCTGGTTGGCCAACAATAGTAATGGAGGCGGGAGAGATGAAAGAATCAGAACTAATTTATGATTGGAACACAATTGACTATGAGATAATTAGAGTTCAATCTCAGCATCCACATGATATTTGGTTTGATGATGAAACATTACGAGATGGGTTACAAAGTCCAAGTGCGAGAAATCCGACTATTGAACAAAAAATTGAATTGATAGATTACATGGAAAAACTTGGAATCCAAAAGGTAGACTTAGGATTACCAGGAGCGGGACCATTTCATGTAAAACATATCGATTCTATGCTTTCGCACATGACAGAAAACTCATATGACCTAAGGCCGGGATGCGCAGTCAGGACAGTTGTTAGTGACATCGAACCGCTTGTAGAGTTACAAGCTAAATTTGAGCGGCAGATACAAGCAAGTGCTTTCCTTGGTACCAGCCCAATTAGACAATATACAGAAGGTTGGGACATGGAAAGAATCATTTCTACCGCTGAAAAGGCAGTAACTTTTGCCGTAGATAATGATATCCCAGTAATGTTTGTAACTGAAGATACAACTAGAAGTAAACCTTCAGAAATAAAACAAATATACACTCGTGCAATAGAGCTTGGTGCAGATAGAATTTGTATTTGCGATACATGTGGACATGTGACTCCCAATGGAGTTAAAAAACTTCTAACATTTATTCAAGAGGAGGTGATACCTGATGCGGGAGTTAAACGCAGAGACATAGAAGTAAATTGGCATGGTCATCAAGATAGAGGACTAGGTGTGGCCAATAATTTAGCTGCGGTAGAAGTTGGTGCGGATGTAATACATGGAACGGCATTGGGAGTTGGTGAAAGAGCAGGCAATGCACCACTAGATCAGACATTAGTTAATCTTAGCCTGATGGGTGTAATCAATAATGATTTGAAATCATTGAATCAATATATAAAAAAGGCCCACGAATACATTGAGGTCGACTTACCTAAGAATTACCCAGTTTTTGGAAAAGATGCATTTGAAACAGGTACGGGAGTCCACGCTAGTGCAGTGGTAAAGGCCATGAAGAAAGGAGATAATTGGCTTGCAGATAGAATTTACTCGGGAGTTCCGGCTCAAGATTATGGCCTTGAGCAAAAAATAAGAATTGGACATATGAGTGGGCGTTCAAATATTACTTGGTGGTTGGAGAAAAATAACTATGAAATTACTAATGATTTGGTCGCATATCTATTTAGTATTGCAAAGAAACAAAGAAGGTTAATGGAAGATAAAGAAATTCACTTTGCAATATCTGAATTTGGAATTAGTTAAATTATAGAGATGCACTCAAAGGTAATGGCTAAAGCCTAAATTGAGTTGACAAAGTACAATGCGTACCATTCTTGTAGTTATGTTATTACTGCTATCATCCACTAATATGGCTATTGCTGAGTATTCTTTTGATGAAAAAGTAAAAGAAGATAGCAGAGTAGGAATTTTATCAAATTATTCAAAATCTGTTCAAAGCGCATTTGCAAGAGTCGGTGATATGACTCAATACAGCGAGTATGAAATTAGCAATACTAATGAATGGTTGATTATTACAAATCAACCCATGGAGAAACATCAAAAAATATTTCCTGATTTAATAGAAAGTGAACCTGTGACAACATTAAGAGGGACATATATTTGGAGTTTAAAGTATTCACATGGGCACATTGAAGATTTTGAAGAATTGTTAGAGTATGGAAAAATTGAATCATTCTCTCCAATGATAATAAAAAATCATAATCCCAGATATATACCTAACGACCCTTATTTTTCTGATCAATGGCATCTACAAAACACAGGTCAAACTACTGGAGGAGTAGTTGGAGAAGATATCAATGTCACTAGCGTATGGAATAATTATAATGGTTCAGGTATTGTAATCAGCGTCATAGATGACGGTTTGGACCATAGTCACCCTGATATTGATCCTAATTATTCTCCTTCAAATTCATATGATTGGTGTAATGATGATCCAGACCCATCTCCTCAATCTTTTAATGGTCATGGGACCGCTGCAGCAGGAGTTGCTGCAGCAGTTGGCGATAATGGAATAGACGTCACAGGAGCCGCTTATGGTGCAACCTTAGCGGGTTCCACTCTTATTGCGTGCGGCACCTCTGACCAAATGGAAGCCGATGCCCTGAGTTTTCAGATGAATGACATAGATATATACACTAATTCATGGGGCCCTGCTGATGATGGAGAAACATTAGAAGCACCCGGACCAATAACACTCTCTGCTTTGGAAAATGGTGCTTATAATGGGAGATCGGGCCTAGGGAACATCTACACATGGGCTGCGGGAAATGGATTAGAAAGTGACGATAATGCAAATTATGATGGATATGCAAATAGTAGGTATACCATTGCAGTAACTGCGATAACCCATGCGGGAGAGCAGTCGTATTATGCTGAACCCGGTGCTAATATCCTTGTAGCTGCCCATTCAAACGGAGATGGAGAGGGAATTACCACAACAGACATCGAAGGTAGTGGTGGATATGATAGTGGAAATGTAACAAATAATTTTGGGGGAACATCGAGTGCAACCCCTTTGGCGGCTGGCGTCATAGCATTAATCCTAGAAGCAAATGGTAACCTCACATGGAGAGATATTCAGTACATATTAGTCCAAAGCTCTAGAGTAAATGACCCGAATGATTCATCATGGGAAATAAATGGTGCTGGCCTGAATGTATCACATAAATATGGATTTGGAGCCATTGATGCAGGAGCAGCAGTATCTTTAGCAGAGAATTGGACTAATGTAAACATGGAGAGTAATTTTAGCTATGGTCCGTTTTCTCCAAATACAGAAATTACTGATAATGATGAAACTTGGAACGAATTTTCAGTGAACATCACTGCGGACATAAAAATTGAAAGTATTGATATAATTACCGATATAACTCATACATCAAGAGGTGATTTAGATATTGTTTTAGTTTCGCCATCAGGGAAAGAATCATGGTTAGCTGAATCTAGAGGAGATAATGGAAATGGCTATTCTGATTGGCTTTTTAATACAGTGCATCATTGGGGTGAAGATGCTGTAGGGGAATGGAAATTAAAAATGAGAGATACTGTCAACTCAGATGTTGGAACTCTCAACACATGGGAGATAGTGATACATGGGGTTGGTAATTTTACAGATACTGATGGAGATGGAGTTAGTGACTTTTCCGATACAGATGATGATGGAGACGGATGGCCTGATATCGATGAGGATGCGTGTGGAACTGAATCATTAAATTTGAGTTCAGTACCAACCGACACAGATAATGATACAATATGCAATAACATCGATACAGATGATGATGGAGACGGATGGCCTGATATCGATGAGGATGCGTGTGGAACTGAATCATTAAATTTGAGTTCAGTACCAACCGACACAGATAATGATACAATATGCAATAACATCGATACAGATGATGATGGAGACGGATGGCCTGATATCGATGAGGATGCGTGTGGAACTGAATCATTAAATTTGAGTTCAGTACCAACCGACACAGATAATGATACAATATGCAATAACATCGATACAGATGATGATGGAGACGGATGGTCTGATATAGATGAGGATGCGTGTGGAACTGAATCATTAAATTTGAGTTCAGTACCTCAAGATCTAGATGAAGACGGAACATGTAACTATATTGATTTAGATGATGATGGAGATGGTTTATCAGATAATAATGAGACCGAAGTATACAATACCGATCCATATGACCCAGATATGGACGGAGATGGCCTAACTGATTATGAGGAAATCATAATTTATGGCACAAAGGCAGACGAAGTTGATTCCGATTCTGATGGCCTAGATGACTATGAAGAAGTGATTATCTACAACACTAATCCACTTTCCCAAGATACGGATGATGATGGTTTATTAGATATTGAAGAAATAAATATAGGTACTAATCCGAATATATTTGATGCAGACTCCGATAATGACTCATTTTATCATTTTGAAGATTGTAATGATTTAAACTCAAATATTAATCCCAATATAATAGAATTATTGAACAACCTGGATGATAATTGCAATGACCAAATTGATGAAGGATATAATCTAAGTGATTTTGATAATGATGGCTTATTTGATTGGGAAGAATATCATATTTATGGAACTAATTATACCAATCATGATACTGATGGAGATGGCTTAAATGATTCAAAAGAGGTTTATATAACCTTCACTGACCCGTTAATACTAGATTTAGATAATGATTTAGATGGATGGTATTGGTTCGAGGATTGTGACGATAACATGTCTAATAAATATCCAGGAATGCTAGAATTATTAGATGGCATAGACAACGATTGCGATAATTTAGTTGACGAGTATTTTTGGAATTCAGATTCAGATACTGATGGACTTACCGATTATGAAGAATATCATAATTACTCCACAGATCCATTAGATGGGGACTCAGATAATGATGGGCTACCTGACGGAGTGGAAATTAATTCATTTAATTCGAACCCTAATGAAGCAGACATAGATTATGACTCCGATGGTTGGTATGAATTCCAAGACTGTGACGATTATGATTTCGAAAGAGCCCCAGATAAACCTGAAGAATTAGATGATAAAGATAATGATTGTGATGGAGAAATAGATGAAGACTATTTGATAATAGATACAGATTTGGATGGTGTTTCGGATTATGAGGAATATCATAATTACTCCACCAATCCTCAAGATAATGATTCAGATGGAGATGGCATGCCGGACGGATATGAATTATTTATTTCTTTTTCAGATCCATCAAAATATGATTATGACAAAGATGCAGATGGGTTCTATGATTTTGAAGATTGTAATGATCTAATATTCTTAATAAACTCGAGAATGAATGAAGTTTGGAATGGGATTGATGATAATTGTAATGGCGAAATTGATGAAGGGGTAGTAAGATTAGATTCGATAACGGCAAATCCAACATTAGGGCAGCAATTTTTATGGGATTCAGGGAATAAATCATTAATAATAACATTAGAAGGAGTTCCCCTCAATATAGAAAGGTCAATAACATGGAAATTTGAGAATTTTTCATTAAATGACAATACTTCCTCTGATAATTTGAGATTATTTCTCCCTCCTTTGGATTGTAACGATATCTACAGAACAGAGTTGGCCACGCATTTATGTACTGAGGGAAATAGACACCAAAATATTACAATAATAATATCCGACCTAGACGTTACAACTGAGTTGAAATTTGATATCAATACCAGTGTTTGGATTAGGAATTCAAAACAAGATAATAACGTAGCTTCAATTTTAAATAGCCCAATAGGAATAATGGCCGCTATTTCATTCATCCTGATAATTTCTAGTATTGGAGCAATAATTGGTTTAAGGATAGAGAAAAATAAAAATTTAAAAGATGCATATGATGCATTTGAGGTTACGGGAATATCAAAAAATATAAATAGAAATAATGCCTTACCATCCGCACCTGAAATACCAGAATTAATGAATTACAAGAAAGAATAAAGATTTACTAAGCCGCTTCTTCTTCTTCTTCAGATGGTTTATGATTAAATCCCCATTCTGCATCTGGAGAACCTCCAGACCATTTTCCCTCAACTGGAATATCTTCTACATCATCATCTTCACGCCATGGAGGTTCTCCATCAGAGCCACTAATAATCAAACAACCTTCATCATCTAATCTTTCCATAAGTGTTTTAACTCCCCTTTTCATAGGCAAGAGGTGCCCAATTGGAGTTCCAGAAGTTACAAATGGGTAGGTAGCAGTACAAATTAGAAGACCCCTGCTTGGAGAAACAATGTCATGACTTATACCTGGTTGATGGGGGTCCGTTACTGTAGCAACAATTTCACCTTCTTTTACATAACTTCCAGCGGGTGCTAAGACATCTAATAATCCTCCTTGATCAGACCTTAGCCATTCTGAACCTGATGCGAGTATCCTAAATCTTGGACGGCTTGGGTATCCTGGTATCATCCTAAGATTCCTGAGTACATTGAGTATCCCATACATAGCCACTTGTACAGCTTCCGGATCTGCTTCATCGGCCCCACCGCCCTCATAGGTAATACAAGCTATATCCGAGTCATTAGCAACTCTCCTAAGGGAGCCTCGAGGACCCTTAGTATCAAGAATAGTTTCTATACCAAAAGATCTGGCTGTCAGGTTACTAGATGAATGTGCTAAATTAACCCTTATCTGAGGCATATTGGTCCTCCCTTTAGCAGCAGAATGCAGATCTACAATATAATCCGTTCCTGAAATAATATTTGACCAAATTCTACTTGCCACCCTGGAAGTAGTATTACTATCAGGAACACCGGGAAAGTGCCGGTTTAAATCTCGGCCATCTGGTAGGTCGCGCATCTGACGATAATATCCTGGTAGATTAACTACTGAAACTATTCTAATAGTTCCAGATAATGATGAAGGATCTATAGCATGACCATCGCCTATGAAATTTGGACCGCACAAGTAAGTCAATGCTAATGGGCCAACTAATTCATCTCCGTGCACTGCACCAAGAAGTGTGACAGTTGGACCAGGCCTAATCCCATGAACGACTGTCACATTTATTGGCCATGATTCTCCAATTTCTATATCTAGTAGATTAAATTCAACATTTCTTATTGTCCCTGGTTTGATTCTCTTTTTCAAGAAAATATGGTTACTGGCACCACCTTCTCTAGTCCAGTTATTTGCGGATTTAGAGGTTTCTTCCAAGCCTTTCTCAATTTCTAATCTTCTTCTTTTAGGTATTTGATTTGAAATTTTAAGCGGGCCGAAGCGACGCTTCTTTAATCTAGGAACTATTTTTTTAATTGTGACATCAGATTTTTGTAAATCTGGAATAGTCTCTTCATCTGCGCCAGTCAACACCTTCCGCAAAGGTACTGAATTAATAGGATATACTTTCATTAAGGGGAATAATTCATTTCAAATGCCCTCTCTTGATAGTACATGAGTGAAATAAATGGATTGTCAGTTCAAGAAATCTATGCACCAAATAGTATATGCTTTGGATGTGGTCCTTCTAATAAAAAAGGACTTAGGATTAAATCTTTTAGAGGTGAAAATGGATTGAAGATGGTCTTTGAAACTTCTGAACAACATCAAGCATTTCCTGGAATGATTAATGGAGGGATAATAGGATCTTTGATGGATTGTCATGGAAATTGGACTGCAGCAATTGCACTTATGGACCAATTAGGAATCAGTGAACCCCCTTGCACAGTAACTGCATCTTACAAAATTAACCTAAAGAGGCCTACACCATCAAATGCTAAATTACACATATATGGAGAAGTTGTAGAATTGAAAGATAATTTGGCTAAAGTAAATCTCATATTAAAGGCGGATGAGAAGATTTGCGCAACGGGAGAGGGGACATTTGTTGCAGTAAAAGAGGGGCATCCCGCATATCACAGGTGGAACTAAGCCGATATGCGCGGTATGCTTTAGAACAGCCGAATAAGAGAAGTATCATGGCGCAACCTACGAACCGCCTAGAAGATTTAGGACTTAGCGCCTCAATAGTCTCGATGTTAAGAGATAAATGGAATATAAAGAAATTATTTCCACCTCAACTAGAAGCCTTGCCCCATTCCCTTAAAGGAAACAATGTGATGCTGACGATACCAACGGCAAGTGGAAAATCTTTGATTGCACATTTGACCATAGTTCATAGATTAACAAATGATTTAATCGGATCAAGGGCCCTGTATATTGTCCCATTGAAGGCCCTAGCACAAGAGAAAATGGTAGAATTAAGTGAAATTGCTTCAGTAGTCGGGTTAAAAGTTGGTTTAGCAATTGGAGATAGAGATGGTGAAATTAATTCTCTAGAAAATTCTGATATAATTGTTTGTACCAGTGAGAAGTTAGACTCTTTAATTCGTTCTAAGTCAGAAATTATGAATAATATTGGAATAATAGTAACAGATGAATTCCACTTGTTAAATGATTTTGGAAGAGGCCCCACTTTGGAAATAGTTCTTTCCAGGATTAGGCATCATAAACCTGAAGTACAAATAATTGCTCTATCTGCTACCGTAGGTAACTCAGAAGAATTAGCAAAATGGTTGAATGCTAAATTGATAAAATCTCATTGGAGGCCTGTATCTTTAGAGTATGGAATTCTAAATGAGTTGGAAGTTAGTATTCATAAAATAGACAGTAATAAGAAAGAAAAAATTCCCAAAAATAGAGTTATTGAAGGGATACCAAAACAAAAAATGGGCGCCATCCTTGATGAGACTGTAAAATTAAACGGCCAGTTACTGATATTTGTGTCGTCGAGGGCTTCGGCACAAAAGGAGGCACGGGATCTAGCAAATTATGTTATAAAGATGTCAAAAAAAGAAAACAGTATGTATGCCGAGGAACACTTGGCATTATGGGAAGAATTATCTGAATCACTAACAAATAATGATGAAAAGTCAGCATTAGGGAAGAAGTTGAAGTTTTCACTCAAAGGGGGCATAGGTTTCCACCACGCGGGCTTAAGTAATAAACATAGGAAAAAAATTGAGAAAGCATTCAAAAGTGGGGACATAAATTGCATAGTAGCGACACCAACTTTAGCACAAGGAGTAAATTTACCAGCAAGAAGAGTAGTGATTCGTGACCATAAGCGTTGGAATACTCTCGCAGGGACAAATATACCAATTTCTGTCATGGAAATAAGGCAAATGATGGGTAGGGCAGGAAGACCGAAATACGATAATAGAGGAGAGGCCTGGATAATATCGAAAAGTAAACAAGAAGTAGATACCTTAGTTAACAGATACATCACTAGTGACTCTGAGGACATAGTGTCAAAACTAGCTAATCCTAATGCATTAAAAGCAGAGGAAGATCCTGCTTTGCTTACTCATGTTTTATCGATGATTGCTACTGGAGGGATTGAAGACCGGGACTCCTTGAGTAAGTTTTTTTCAATGACATTTTTATCCACACATATGGATTCAGAGGAATTGGCTGAGAGAATTGATGATTCTATTTCTTGGTTAGCAGATAATGGTATGATTAGCAGAGAAGGAGATTCTGATGCCGTTAAAGAGAGGATGTTAAAATACAATCCAGTAAAAAAGGAAGAAAAATGGATAGATGATGTTCCTGCGTGGGTTAATTCGGCATCTAATGCCTTGGGAATAGATATTTCTAAACATAATAATAATAATAATAATGATGATAAAAATAAAAAACTCAGAACAGGGCCTGCTATTTTTGGCTTTACAAAGGCCAGTAATATTGAGGAACAAAAGAATATTTTACCAGAATCGTCAACTATGACCTATAAGGCTACAAACTTAGGAATAAGGATATCTAGGCTATACCTTAATCCCATATCTGGCAGAATTATTAGAGATGGTTTAGAAAGAGCAATGGCTGTATTACTAGGTGAAGATAAGATCCATCAAATTTCCCCTTTAGGATTAATATATTTGGTTTGCTGTACACCTGATTTCTTGCCAATATGGCCAAGAGCATCAGATTTTGAGATTATTCAATCAGCAGTACATAATCATTCTAATGAAATTTTAGTTCAGCCAAATAATTTAGATGAGGGGCAATTGATGAAGGGTACTTTAGTGCTAGAATCGTGGATTGATGAGTTTAAATTTGAAGATATTGAAGAAAAATGGAATGTTCAACCGGGGGATTTGCGAAGTAGAGTTGAATTAGCAGAGTGGTTACTCTATGCGACGAGAAGAATACTTGCAGAAGATCAAGAATTACGAAATGAAAATAAAGATGCACATAAGACATTATTTAACGCCATTGATGAAGTATATAGAAGAATTAAGTATGGTTGTAAAAGTGATTTATTAGGCCTAGTTTCGATAAAGGGAGTAGGCCGTACTAGAGCTAGAGAGGTGATAAATAAATTAGGAATTTCCAATGTTAATGACGTAATAATGATGACTGACAAAGATAGATATAAACTTGCAGATTTATGGGGCTGGAGTGAGAATCTAGTGAATAATATAATTAACTCAGCAGAGAGATTAGTAAAAAACAATGATTAATGAAACATAACCTGAGAGCACCATGGACATAGTTCACCCAGTACCTTGGTTTCCTGCATGGGGAATAGTTTTTTCCGAACCTATCATCAATTCAGATAAAGTTATATCCTTATTCAATGAACATAGGATAAATCAAAGATGGGTATTGATGGCCTATGAAATAGCTGCAAGTGAAGTACATTTATGGACAACTTGGCATTCTTTAAGAAGGAGAGAAGAGAGTAAAAGTATGACATCTAGGACTGTTGATGTTGAATTTTTAAGATTAATATCTGGAACTCATCAGATTAAATCAGGTTTTAAAAGGGCCGGATTAAGAATTGGAGATCAAAGAGCATGGGCATTATATCTACCTAAAAATAGTGAGGCAGGAACATTTGGAAATATGAATATGGACCGAGATTCTTATAATAAAAAGGATGACGAGGCTAGAATGTTAATAGAACAAATAGGCAGTACAATATTACCAGTAAGGCCGGTACCAATAAAAGAAGGACTGGAAAGAATTGGATTAAAAAATTTAAAAACAGAACTTAGTATATCGGACATAGAAGATTTATTTCTCTCTCGGATGTCTCTTTCAGATTTATGAACGACAAATTTTATGGGTCAAACTGATATGTAGCCCCCTCAAGCGAAGAGTGATAACATGTCAAAGTTCTATGGATTTAGATTTTGTATAAATTGTGAAATTACTTGTACACCGGGAAATTTTGTCGATTATGAGAAAAATAGATATTGTACAGCATGTTGGACACAAAACCAAAATCCGGAACATCCTGAAATTGAAGAAATAAGAAAAAAAATAGTAGATGATGCAGAGAAATGGAAATGTATCAAGTGGAGTAGAGAAGAGGGGCCACTCCCCAATGGGCCACTATCGCACAAAAATTGAGGATGCCAATATGACTGAAAGTTTTGTAAATGAAGAATTAGATGCTTCCAATTGGGATAATTTGAAAAAATATTTTGATGACTTGGTACACAGGGATCTTAATTGTTCAAGTTGTCTTGAAAATTTGATAATAGATGAGTCACAACTTAGTGAAATAATATCTGAAAAACGAGCTAAAACGTATATCAATATGACATGCCATACCGATAATGCAGAATATCAAAAAGCGTGGAAGGACTTTGTGGAAAATGTAGAGCCTAAACTTTCGGAATATGATGATTTAATAAATAAGAGAATAATTAATCATGGATCTGTTGAGGAGTTACCAGCGCGTTATAATGTACTATTGAAAGCTATAAAATCAGACATTGGAATATTTAGAGAGGAAAATATACCACTCCAGACAAGACTATCAATATTAGAAACTAAATATAACGAAATAAGAGGAAAACAGAGTGTTAATTTCGACGGAGAAGAAAAAACATTCCCAATGATGGCAATTTATCAAGAAAATACAGACAGAGATATTAGAGAATCAGCTTGGAAAACTTGCACTAAGAGAATTTTAGAAGATTCTGAAGATATTTCAACAATATTTGATGAAATGATAAAATTAAGACATCAAATAGCAGTCAATAGTGGTTTTAAGGGGTATCAAGAATATATATTTTCAGCAATGCATCGATTTGATTATACAATTGATGATTGTTTAGAATTTCATGATTCCATAGAATTATCTTGTATGCCACTAAAAAATATAATGAATGAAGAGAGGATTGAAAATCTAAAATTAAACAATTTTCGACCATGGGATGCATCAGTCGACATTTACGGAAATAAGCCTCTAAATCCTTTTGGAAATATTAGTGAATTAATTGATGGGTGTTCCAGAATATTTCATTCAATGTCTAAAGAGTTAGGAGATTATTTTGATTTATTAGAAAAGAATAAATGTTTGGATTTAGAGAGTAGAAAGGGAAAGGCCCCAGGAGGATATCAATATTATCTTCAAAAAAGCAGGATGCCATTTATTTTTATGAATGCAGCGGGTACACAAAGAAATTTGGAAACTATGATTCATGAAGCAGGTCATGCTTTTCATTCATTTTATTCAGGTCATCTGGATTTGGTTCATGAAAGAGATTCTCCGATAGAGTTTGCAGAAGTAGCCTCAATGTCAATGGAGCTTTTAACACATCCCGAATGGGAGAAATTCTATGATGAAATAGATTCAAAAAGAGCAAAGAAGAAACACCTACAAGGTATAATTGAATTTATGCCATGGATGGCAACAATAGACTCTTTTCAACACTGGATATACCATAACCCCCAACATACAAGAGATGAAAGAAGTACAAAATGGTTAGAAATAATAGAGAGATATGGATCTAAATTCGACTATGATGGCATTAATGACGGAGAATGCGAAGAGGTTGATTTGGAAAAAATACTAGAAACTTCATGGCAATTACAAGGTCATCTTTTTGGCGCACCATTTTATTATGTAGAATATGGAATAGCTCAATTAGGAGCATTACAAATGTGGAAATATCATAAAACAGATCCAGAAAGGGCTCTTGAATTGTACAAGAATGGTTTGTCTTTAGGATATACAAGAGGATTATTAGAGCTTTTTAATGCTAGTGGGCTAAAAATGTCTTTTTCACATAATCATGTTTCTGAATTAATTAATGATGTCAATAATGCAATTGAGATGTTATAATAATATATTTTTGGGCTCTCAGGGCCCAAATAAATTAATCTTGTAGGCCTTCGGCTGTTACTGTAAATACTGCTTCTCCTTCAGGAAGATTTGGACTATCTACTAATCTAGCTATTCTTCGGCCTCCTTTTGACTTCCTGAGATATAGGCGAAAAGTACTTGCATGACCTACAATATGGCCTCCAATAGCTTTTGTAGGATCTCCCCACATAGCATCTGGTTTAGACATTACTTGATTAGTAACCAAAATTATTGAGTTTTGAACATCTGAAAGTTGCTTTAATTCTTTCATATGTCTATTTAATTTTTGTTGCCTAGTGGCGAGCATTCCTCTCCCAATATATTCGGAACGAAAATGACTTGTTAAAGAATCTACAATTACTAATTTTACGTCAATATTTTTTGACATTCTTTTGATTTCATCAACAAGTAGTATTTGATGTGCGGAATTATACGCTCTAGCGACATGTATTCTTTCCAGTGCATCAGCTGGATCCATCCCTATAGCTTCAGCCATTTGAGAAATTCTTTCTGGCCTAAATGTATCTTCAGTATCAATATAAAATACCTCTCCTCCTAATCCTCCTTGTTCAATAGTTCTAATTGCATTGACAGCTAATTGGTGTCCTATTTGTGTTTTTCCACTTCCAAATTCACCATATACCTCAATTATAGCTTGTGTTTCAAATCCTCCTCCTAATAATTCGTCTAAAGCGGACGTTCCAGAGGAAAGCTTTTGCACTTTTCGGCGTTTCTCCAATAATGCGTTTCCGCTAATGAATCCTCCGATATTAGCCATTCTCTTAGCGCCCGCTATTATTTTAGCCGAAACTGCTTCACCTAATTCAGCTTGTTCGGCTAGTTCAGATGGGCTCATGACTGCTATAGCCAATAATTCCTCATATCCTGCTTCTCTAAGTTTTTCTGCTGTTGCTGGCCCTACTCCTGGTAAATCTTCAACAGTTAGTTCAGGCTCATCTATATCTATTACTATCTCTTCTTCTTTCACATTTTCACTTGCCGTTTTTTTACTCATCATCTCACCTTTTACAACACCCAATCCGATGATGGAAGTATATTAACAAATTAACAACCCTTCCACAATAAATGAAAGTGCTTAAATGTATTTATTCTACGCAGTACAACGTTATTTCACTTTCACTTTTAATTCATAATTGGTATCGGATGGTGGATTTGAACCACCGGTCTCCGGGTTATGAGCCCGACGAGATAACCTGACTACTCCAACCCGATGGCCCTTACGGCATGGACAGGTTATTTGAACGCAATGGAACTGATTATAATGACTCAGCGGAGGATAACAGTCTTGTGCAAATCTATCATCGCTCACTTGAATTGCAATGGGACGGAACATGCTGATTAAAAATGCTGAGATGCTAGTCGATGGAAATATTGCATTTGGAGACATGAGAATAGAGAATGGTACGATTCATACTGTTGCAATTGGCGGGGGTTTAACAAAAATTAATGATGAACGCATTATCGATGCCGAAGGACTGCATTTACTACCTGGTGTGATAGATCCTCAAGTACATTTTAGGGAACCAGGTCAATCTGAAAAAGAAGATATTGGTAGTGGAAGTAGGGCGGCTGCTGCAGGAGGTGTCACAAGTTTTCTTGATATGCCCAACAATAATCCATCCGCTACAACTTTAGAATCCATAAATAACAAAATTAATTCTGCAAATAAAAGTTCAGTCACAAACTATGGGTTTTTTATTGGGGCGACACCAACTAATTTGAACGAGTTGCAAAAGGCAGTTGGTACTAGGGAAAAACCACATAATGTAGATGGAATTTGTGGTACTAAAATATTCATGGGAAGCAGTACTGGAGATTTATTAGTAAATGAGCAAGATGCACTTGAAAAAATATTTGCTGGTACTGGTGGAGTAATTGCAGTACATGCTGAAGATGAAGATAGGCTAAAAAGTAGAAAACCTGATTTTGAAAATAGAATTGATGTCGCCGCTCATGCAGAGTGGAGAGATGATAAGACTGCGCTTATTGCAACAAAAAGAGCTGTTGAGTTATCAAGAAATCATTCCCATAAACTGCACATCTTACACCTCACCAGTAAAGTTGAGGCTGATTGGTTAGCAGATAACAAGGGTAAATTAATTACTACCGAAGTATGCCCTCAGCATCTTACTTTTGATGATAATGATGTGATTGAGAGAGGCACTAGATTAATTATGAATCCCCCGATTAGATATGCTGAAGACCGCGAAACACTTTGGCGAAGATTGAAAGATGGGACAATTGATTGTATTGCCACAGATCATGCCCCCCATACTCTAGAAAATAAATTACTAGGATTTCCTAAGGCACATTCTGGCATGCCTGGCGTAGAAACTTCATTGCCGATGATGTTAACACATGCATCTGATGGTAAATGTTCAATTTCCGACGTTGTCAGATGGATGTGCGAAGGTCCTGCTAAAGTATATGGAATTCAGAACAAAGGGTACTTAGAGGAAGGTAAGGATGCAGATGTAATTCTTGTAGATATGGAGAATAGTCGAGTGATGCAAGATAAGGACGTATGGAGTAGAGTTGGCTGGACGGCATATGCAGGCATGGAAATGACAGGATGGCCGACTTACACAATAGTGAATGGTAAAGTAGTCCACACCAGAGACAGGGGTGGCGAATTACGAGGAAATGCGATTTCTGATCCTATGTCCCTTGGAAAGGCACTAAAATTTGGAATAAATTAGATTTTTTGGGTTTTAATATTATCTTTTTATTCTGATGTTTTATCCACTGACTCTTCTTCCTCATAATAGTAGTATTGAATATAATCATGCCCAGGTATTTCTAACTCAACAATCAATGATAAATCATCTGTTTTGTGAACAGTCGCACCAGCAGTTGAGAAAGCATAAATGTAATCCCCCATAAAGATTGATCTACGGATATCTGTAGATCCGCTCCACCAACTAGATACACCTTCTTCATTATAAAAATCAGAATGATTTACAACACCATGTAAGCTAAGGCTACCTTGTTCTGAATCTATATTTATCAATTGCATGCTAGAGACATATTCATACCCATAATGAGTATATATCTCCCCTTCAATAATTATTTCATCATACACATAACGGTAGGTAGAAAGAGGTACTGCAAGTAAACTCTCAGGTTCCCAAAATGTAAATGCTTTATGTTCGTATGTTGCCTCAGACCATGACCATGACCAACCGCAAGAAAAGATATCTTGATCCTCACAATTTTCGTCAACATAAGCAGGAGATAAAGGCATAGAATCAGCAAGAATAGGTGTTGTAGGGTCAGTAACATCAAATAGGGAAACTTGAGTTATGCTCCAATCAAGTCCCAAACCATCCGGCCCTGGCCCGATACCTATTGTTAATAGCAAATTATCACTAATTGGATGTATGTATGTAGATACTCCGGGCACCTCTAATTCTCCAAGAATTGTGGGGTTAGTGGGGTCTGAAAGATCAATCACCCACAAAGGGTCAATATTTTCGAATGTCACTAAGTATGCCCTTTCTCCTACGAATCTAGCGCTCCAGATTCTCTCACCAGGTGCTATGTCGCCTATGTAACCTATTTGATTTAATCCTCCATCCCCATCATCTTGTAAAATTGTTACATGATTAACTGGGCCGGTAGGATCATTACTTGGATCATCATCAAAGACATCCATAATCCACCATTGACCCCAAGAATCAGATGTTGAAGCGATTCTTATCGAGTTTTGATATTCAGATATTGAGAATTGATCTTGTACAGTTCCATTTACTCTTCCAGAAGATAGGTATGTAGTGGTACCTGCTTCGCTGATGTCAAAAACATGAATATTAGTGGCATCTTCCCAACCAGAGTTTCTCCAGAACCACCACCAGTCATTAGAAGGTTCGGATATAATTAGAGTATTTTGAGATGCATATACATGCGTTGAAGAAGAGGTTATATGATCAACTTCAATATTAATATTTGCTTCGAATAAGTCAATTGTCATTATAGAGACAAAACCACGACCTGCGCTGTCTTCACTGGCTGAAAATTCATTACATTTTTCAGTAGTAATTGGTAACTGAGAAATATTGTTTTGGTTTAATTCATACATATGAGGGGCGAAGTCATCAAGAGTTAATTCATTTATTATATTTTCATTATAGGAAATAGTATCCAATACACTTTTATTCCATATTTCCATACGAACATCATCATTCTTTTCCCCCCAATAGTCTGAAGGCGTCGAAACATAATTTTGTATCCCTTCCAAGTAAGTCCAAAGATGTGTGATTGAGCGAACTGTGCCATCAACAAGTCTTGCTGTTTGATAATTACCTTCTATGTAGAGTTCTTTTTCTATTAGTGGAGAAGAGGTATTATTTACATTAACTACAGTATATTTTACTAAATTCTGTACTCGAGTATAGGTGTAATCATATTCTTCTTGACTTGGGTACGAAACAGTTACTTCTTCGGACATCATTTCTTTTAGAGGACTATCTTCCGGTAGATTCCAATAATAAATACTAGATGCAATGACAAGTCGATCTCCTTCTAACATCATTTGAATGGGATTTCCTTCAATACTAATATTAGATGAAAGAGACAATTCTCCAAATTCGGGAACATCCATTATCAACAAAAGATTACCATTAAGCATGTATATATTAAATCCATCAGTTTTAAGGAAATCTGCTTCATCAACTCCAGATTCTTGATTATTTGTTTCAGAGTATTCTCCTTCTCTACTTCCTCCATCTGAAGTTGAAGTATCGGATTCGGCTAAAGATACCATATCATCTCCCTCTGAATCAAAGAAAACATCGCTACGCAATATACCAGTAGACCAATGCCAATAACTATTTTGATCTAGATTAACTAACATTTCATCATAAACTGCAGTCTTCAAGTCTTCTAATAGTTCAGTACACTGGCCATAATTCTGAAGGTCCGGGGTTGAACGTATTCTTTCAGGTAATTCTATCTTAGGATAGTCTCCCCCTAATGCATTGATGGTTTGATCTATATCTTTGATAGTTTGATCTATATCTTCTGCAGCATCCTCTATTGCCGCAAGGCACCCTGATGATAATATCATTAATAAAATTAGAATTGATACAGATACATCTCTTGCCATACCTTCTTGGATTCTACTTTTACATATTAATCAAGTGGTTTGATGATTTGACAAATAACACAACAATATTAGGTTGATGCTTGTATTCTTGATACTTCTATTGAGTTTGACAATGATTCAATACCATCATCAGAAATTATCCACCTAGAACGTTGAGAAATCGAGATTTTTTTAACCAAATTAGAAGTTCGTAATTCATTCATATGGTAACTGAGTAATTGTCGAGAAATCTCTAATTTCTTCCTTAGATCGGAGCCAGATATACCCATGACACCAGAATTAGCCAGTACTTCCAGTATTGCCAGACGGGTGCCTGCTATTGGATTTCTAATTTTTCTTAATTCATCCCTTGTTAGTGAAGATACAGCATATCTTCTTAGATTACCATCTCTCCATGATATGATAGATCCATTAATTTCTAAAATATTTAAATGATATGCAGAGACACCATTTGCTAGGGCTAAGGCATCTCTTAATGCTGAAAAATGAATTCCTGAATTGGCCTCAAGATATCCTAATATCCTACCCCTGGTAAGCAGGTCATCCCGATTTGATTTTTTTCCTGCAACCATTGGTACAATTAATGCCATAAATACGAGTACGCGTATTACTTCAAAGAAGACTGAGCTTGCCATAAGTATCGTAAATAATCCAGTACCCCCAAGCAATAAATTTTTTGAGTATTTGCTAATTTTTTTTGATTTATCGTTCACAACAATTCTTTCACCGATATCAGTTTCATCGGCATCTTCTGTATCAAAATTCATCTCTTGAGTGAGTGGAAAATCTTCAGTGAGTGGAAAATCTTCAGTTTGATTTATCACCATCCAACTCCCAATAACCATGCAAGCAATTGATAAAATAAAAATAAATCTTACTGTATAGACGCCTCTCACGTGTTTGGGAGAAAGTTATATCCTATTATTGGCGTGGTAAGTAAATTTGACAATTTTAAAAAAAAGATTCATAGCATTAAAATGTTATAATTTATTAAATTCTACGTCTAATATTCTCAATTAACTCATCTGATTTAGCTAAGTTAGAAAGGCACGATTGAATGTCTCCTTCTTCGAAGCATTTGCTTGCTTTGGCTACTGATTGCTCTATATTTAGCCTCATTTCATCACTTGGGCCGATACCAAAAGAATCCAAAGCCTTCCTTAGAATCTCCCAATCATCTTGAATGAATACAAGTAATTCTTTTGATTCCTTACCCTCTAGTTCGAAATTATTTAATGATTTAATTAAATCATCTAAATCATCGGAGGCTTCAATCCAACTTCCTGAACTTGATTTTTTAACTATTTTGTCTAACTTTATTACCCATTCATTTCTTAAATTTCCAGAAGGAAATCTTGCCTCAATTTTTATCTTTTGCCTCAAGGCTTTCTGTACCTTCTGCATAGATTCAGAAGCCGTACTAATTTCCCTAAGTATGCTATCTGCTAATCCTTTGGCGAGTGTTGAATTCCCGGATTTTAAAGCATATTTAGCTTCTTTTAGTCTTTCTTTGGAATTAATTTTGATTTCTGAATTAAGAGATAAAAGCGCCTCTTCTACTTTTCCAATTATCAACGTTGCGTTTTCTTCATTTGAGCCGATGCTCTTAATATGATATTGTATTGATTCGGTAATTTGTTTTGCTTCTTTCGGATCTTCTCTAGATAGGGCATCTTTGGCTGAATTAAGCATACTGATGACTCCTTTAACTTGGTGGCCATCATAATGGCTTATCATCTCCTCAGATTGAAGAATTAGATTTGATGCTTCTTGCCAATGTTTGGCTATCTCAATAGCATTATCTTTAGATTTGCGATATAGTAATTCCGCCTCAAGTAATGATCCGAAATCAAATTCTTTTTCCCCCTTATTAAATAAATCTCTTGGCCCTTTCGGAATTGTAGTTATGGATTCCATTTTTTCTAATTCTGAAAGTGAATTAGCCCTTATTTCTTCAATATCTTTCGATAGAGCCATGATACGTTTGGCATCCATAAGAGCATCTTCAATGGATTTTAGACCTTGTTCAGGATTATCAAATCCTTCTTCTCTAGCAACTTTTAAAATTGATGATGATTGTTGCATATTATGGCCTTCTGAACGTAATTCAAGTAATTTTAATTCTGCAATGTCCAATTCTTTTGCAAAATTCTTTCTTAGTATGTGCTCAGAATCTTTTTTAAATAAATCGGGAATCATTGTAATAGATATACTAGTGATTACTAACAACCACGGAATTATATTATCAATTGATGAAAGTATAGCCAGTGCTATTGCTAATCCCCCAATGCTAGTAATTCCCCTCAATCTTCTAGTTGCTAAGTTTGATCCTAAAATAGAATTAGAAATTAACCAGAGAGATAAAATTAAGATCAATAATATACCCAATGAAAAATAATTAGAATCATTAGTGTAATTGGCACCAGTGAATGCTAGAATTGATGGCCATAATATATTAGATAATGAAGCAACTTTTGCTCGTGAATTTGGACCGAAATCTATTAACTCCGGAAGTAAATAGGCACAAATAAACATAATTAAAACCGGCCCGAATCTAAAAACTAAATCTTTATCACTTTCCATATTAGTGAACAGCCACCACCCTCCTGTGATAATTAGAATAAATGTCCCCAATAGTGCCGAACGTTCCACTCTTATTCTATGCTCGGCGACTATCCTATCTGGATAGTCAGGAAACATTACCATGACTAGTCCTAGCGCTATTCAGTCAATATCTATGCGGTTCATTGTTCAATAATTATTTATTTTTTAATAATTGTAATTTTACTTTGATAAATAAGAAAAATGGAAAGTATAGAAATTATAATCACTATCAACTTAATACCAATATTTGATTTATTTTCTTTGGAATCAATAACTTGTTGTAAGATAAAATTTCCATTTTCACCTGCTGAGTTACTATCCCATTCAATAGTTATATTTACAGGAGAATTTGGAGGCATCTCAAATTCAAATTCAAGGAAAGCAATGGTGGAAGTCTCTGCATCTGCGCCAGGAAAATTTACAAATCGGCTGCATTTACTCTCAATGCATGCTCTAGCAAAAGTATCATCATTGAAGTTATTTCGCATTTCTAAAACAAACAATGCATTACCAGTTTGAAGTGAATCCAAAGCAATAGAATGAGAAATGACCTCCAAATCTACTCCCCTATTAGGGAAAATAGTCAAAGGATAATTCTCTATTCTTTGATTTCCTTTGGAATCATGTGCAATAATTGAAACCTCATGAATGCCTACTGCAAGTTTAGGGAGATTTAATTTTTCGACCTCATATGACCATGATGAAGTTTCTAGAATAGTTACTCCATCAATAGAAATATGCCACTTAGTGTTAGAAATAGAATCGAGATCGTCATATGAGTTAGAAAAAACTAATATTATCTGATCACCTTCCCTTGCTGGATTATCCAACCTAACTAGAGAATTATTGGCCATAATGTCCATAAGAATTACTGGTGGGTTGCCATCATTGATTTCTAGGTTCCATTCTTTTGTTACTAAATTTCCTGCCTCATCGAGTATAACTAAAATCAGCTCAATTGATCTTATTTCTTTTGAGAGATGGCGATCAGTAATATTCAGATGGAGCCCATTGATATTATCTCCTTGGTATACAGAGAATGAAAAAATTCCTTGATTAACTTCATGTTGGCGCCAGCCATCAGACATGTTACTGAATAATTCTATTGACACAGGTAAATTACTCTCATCGGTTGCAGTTATATTGAGGTTTATTTGACTACCTGAAACCACTGAGTGTGATGTTTGTAAAGTATCTAATTGGATACAACTATCAAGGCAGGTAGAAAGAGTGCCCGACCATTCTGGAGAGATACCGTCAATTAATACATCCTCAAACCACGATGAGTTGGCTCCGTGAGAATCAGTACACTTCAGTGCTATTCTAGCCACTTCACCGTGTGAAAATCCATACTCTAATGGCATAAATTCAAACCAAGAATTATTTATTGAGGATAGAGAAATACTATTTTTTATTATACTCCATTCCATCAGCGGGCTTTCGAGAATTCCATCATTGCATACTGCAGAATATGTATAAGGATTCGTTAGAGAGATAGTTGAAGATGTTGTTGGAGATTTTGAAGCCGAAATTATCGGAGGGATATTTTCAGCTATTGTTATTCTAATATTGGAAGAAACAGGGGCCTCTGATCTATTTACAGTAAAAATAGTTGGAGTACCAGATACGATCGAAGACATAGCGCTGTACCTAAACTCCCAATCACCTGGTAAGGATATATTTAATGGAATTTCCTCTATCAATGCACCTAATCTGGGTAAATCTAAAATCCTAATTACTCTATTATCAGTAAAGCCATAAATATCTGCGGATTCAGACCATCCCCATGAACCATTCATCACATTTACATCCCCCGGCATAGGAGGGAAAACAATAATTTGGTTTCCCATTTGAGAATTAAATGGCAGATAGTCAAATGCACAACAACTCCCTAATTCAGCGTTATTCCAGGATCTAGAAGAGTTAATGATTTGAACAAAATTAAAAATTTCTGAATCACTTAAAAAATTATCACCATTACCCATACTTTGGTCTATTTGCTTTCTTAATCCATGTGATTGATTAGGTAAAAGATCCGAGCCATAAGATTCTGCGATAGTTATATTAGATTGCCAAGTTGCATTAAGTTGTGAATTGGGAGATATTTGGCCAGTGATATTCAGGTATGAATGGCCCTGAATTGTATCATTTTGTGAATCGTGAGAAGTATATGTATCATATTTGTTATCCAGGGCATTATTTTTAGTATCACCTTGTAATATTATTGCTGCTGGAAAAAACATCATTAATATTACTAAAATAGTATAAATACGTGAATTTAACATAATAAAACCTAAGAAAATGAGTTATAAATAATTGATGAGCCATGAAAATCTATCATCAAAGGTAATACTTTATTTTTTGGAGCTAATTCAGATATCAGGGCTTTCCTAATATCTTGATTGCCATGTATTAGGAAAAAACCACCCCCTCCTGCTCCAAGTAATTTGGCACCAGTTGCACCCAATTTTATAATATGAGAATAAAGTGAATCTAATGCTTCATTACTTACACTTGATGAAATCCCTCTTTTCAACTCCCAAGCTTCTGAAAGAAGGGCACCCAGAGAAGATAAATCTCCATTTTCCAGCATTCTCCTTGATTCATTAGCTTGGGAACGAATATGGTGAAGTCTCGACATCTTATCTTCTTGATTACTTGGTAGTTCTGCAAGTATTTTGCTTGCACTTCTAGATATTCCAGTAAAGACTAATGTGAATTCATTTTGCATTCTATTAATAATTTCATCGGATATTTCTAACGGGCTAACTGAAATTCCTTCGGAAGTGAAATTTATAGCATTTATTCCTCCAAATGCCGCTGCATATTGATCCTGCCTACCTATAGGTTGCTTCAATATATCTAATTCTATGGTGCATGCTTCTTCTGCTAATTGCTTTGCAGAAGCATCATGTCCTGAAAAAGCGTGAAGCGCATTCAACAGTCCAACTGTAACAGATGAGGAAGATCCAAGGCCGGTCCCCTTGGAGGGTATGTCAGCAATAGTAGTAATTTCTACACCAGATGTTACCCCGCAAATACGCATTGCCTCGCGTACTAATTCATGTTCTAAATTTTCAAAATTATCTACTAATTCAACCTTAGAATATGCTACACGAACTTTTTCATCAAAGCGTTTGTTAACTGTAACGTGAATAAAACTGTTTAGCGCTACTGAGACTACCATGCCCCCATCCTTTTCTTTATGTGCATATAAATCAATATCAGTGCCGCCTCCGCAAAATGATGCCCGAAGAGGGGTACGACTGATAATCATCAATAGATATCGGAGAGACTATCCTGCATCAAGACATCGGTTTTTTGATAGAGTTGAGAAAGAATTGTCAGTAAGACATATGGAGTGCACCCCCTACACCAGTAAAGAGAGAGTGTTATGGGCGACCTTATTACGATGAATGACCTCACAAATGAGGAAATTATAAAACTATTAGATGATGCAAAAAAGATGTTACCAGTAGCGAAAGGAGATATTTATCTGCCGCTATTACAAGGTAAAGTATTGGCAAATATGTTCTTTGAAAATTCCACTAGAACTAGAATGTCATTCGAAACTGCAATGAAAAGACTAGGAGGAGAGGTATTGAATTTTACTTCAGCAGGATCATCTGTAGCAAAAGGTGAAACTTTGTTTGATACAATGCAAATGATTGACGGATATGCAGATGTAGCAGTAATAAGGCACCCACGACAAGGGGCAGCTCAATATAGTGCAGATGCAGTCAATATCCCTATCCTAAATGCGGGCGACGGAGCAGGAAATCACCCAACTCAGACATTATTAGATCTTTTTACTATTAGAGAAGCGCATAATAAATTTAAAGGATTAAATGTAGTTTTAGTGGGCGATTTAAGATATGGAAGAACTGCGCATAGCCTCTCTAATGCACTAGCACGATTTGGAGTAAATTTGACATTAGTTGCTCCAGATTCTCTTAAAATGCCTGAAGAGATAGTAAGTGACCTAAAATCACTAGGATGCACCGTAAGTGAAACAGACCGATTGTATGAACAAATAAAGAACTCGGATGTAATATACATGACAAGAATACAAAAAGAAAGATTTCATGATCAGGACGAATATGCCAAAGTATCTGAGATATATACACTATCGGAATCTGACTTGGTTGGTTCAAAAGAGAATATGATCATAATGCATCCTCTCCCCAGGGTCAATGAAATAAATCCAAATGTAGATTCCACCAAACATGCTAGATATTTTCATCAAGCATTTAATGGTATACCAACTAGAATGGCTTTACTTTGCAAAAGTTTGGGAATAGACATTCCAAAGGAGGTTGTGTAAAATGAATGATGCTGAAATGAGGAGAGTGACTGCAATATGTAACGGCACAGTTATTGACCACATTCCTGGAGGGCAGGCCTTGCAAATTCTAAGAATGTTAAGATTAGAATATGGGATATCAAATCCGATATCACTAGTTATGAATGTACCCAGTGATAAATTAGGTCGAAAGGATGTTCTGAAAATAGAAGATAGAGAATTAATCCAAGAAGAGCTAGATCGACTTGCAATTATAGCATCTGAAGCATCTGTTGCAATCATAAGAAATTATGGAGTAGCAGAAAAAAGACAAGTCGGTTTAAGTGAGGAATTAGTTAACATAATAAAATGCTCATTTTCTAACTGTATAACACAAAATAAAAGAGAACCATTGCCCCACAAACTCCTCGTTGTCAATAGATCACCAGTAGAGATAAGATGTTCTTATTGCGGTAAAATTCAAGAAATGTCAGAAATATCTAATCAAATAATATAATTATACTTCTGATAACCAAGATTTCATTGTACATGCCTGACATACTGTACGACTTGTTACTTCTTTACATATTGAGCATTTTTTGATTGTAGAGGCCGTTTCCTTAGTGCTATCTCGATAAAGGCGTCTTATCTCTTCTAACGAATGTAGTAAGCCGTGCCTGGATCCTGGAGTTATTTGTTCGAGATCGGCAACGATATCTCTACTAAGTTGCCTCATAGCGCCTGGAGCATGTGGGCAATCACCATGGAAAAAAGGTAAATTAGACACAACTGCGTGTGCATGTATTTCTTGTTCAGGTATCCATCTTAAGGGAACTATTCGAGGAGTTAGCCCCTCAACTGGCGATTCAGTATGTGGTGCTAAACGAACTGATCTTTCTATATCTCCTTTCTGGAGATTCATTAGAATTGACTGGGCCATATCATCAAGATTATGCCCTAGAGCCATAATATCAGCTTTTGTTTTACGTGCTAACGAATTTAATCCTTGTCTCCTAAATACACCACAGAAGGAACAAGGCTTCATCCCCCTGGCTTCGTCATGTAGTTCTCCCATCCCAGGCATCTTAGATACAACAGTATCCATTTCATCATACCCCAATTCAGAGTAGCTTACTGATACAAATCTTATTCCAAGAGTTTTTGCCAATTCCCTAGCACATTCCATAGATGGTTTGCGGTAACCATCAATTCCTTCGTCAACACAACCTGCAATTATCTCAACATCTCTCCTTTGCCCTATTATATCGACAATAGTTGAGAGTAATACTGCTGAATCTTTTCCCCCTGATATAGCCACAAGTAATCGAAAAGGAGAATCGTCTTCATGGCGGGCATTTTTTGGAAGAATAAGTTGTTTCCTTAATTCCTTGGAAGTTCTTTTCCTTATTGAATCACTTAAACATTTTCCACATAAATGCTGGCCACTATATGCTTGATGAAGTATCGATTTGGAGGGGCATTTACTGCATCTTTCAATCAAGATGCCCGCACACATACCAATGGCTCGCATGTTTTTCTATTGAAACCATTCATAGAGAGATAACAATCATTCAGCGATGGATTGATGAGTAGAAATATATTCTCAGGCATGTGAATGAAGTAGGGCCCTTACCTCTGAGAGACAGGCCAGTGAGTAAGTTATCGACTCCTTGGATAGATAGATTATGCCTTACCTTGATGCTAATTATTTCATATATAATATTCCCATTTATCTCAGAATTAATTGAGATTTATGTCGGAGCGTATTCTAATTTTATTACTGTATTTTTATTAATAATAGCGGTACCTTTAATTGGGAATTTAATATCAATTAATATTACTAATTATTTTATAATTAAATAAATTTAATAGTTATCTAAGGTTGTTAATATTACTTTCAATAAAACCAATTATTCTTTGCCACGGTATAACATACCTCATACCTGCAATAACAAGCATAAACAAACTAGCAGAGATCACTTTACCATAGGTCATTTGTAATTCCAATGATTCTTTAACTTGCCCTGACCATTGGGTACCTTGCATAAAACCAACAAAAGAAACTAATAAATCATCAAATTCAAGAGCGAGGGCGGTTGTTAATGTAACTAAGAAAATGATGACAAAAAGATGTATCAAATGAGAGTTGACAACATTATTGAATTGTTTAATATATTCTTTATCATTTTTTGACCCTTCAGGGAGCGACATTGCATATTCCAAGTGAGTAATTGCCCCCAATCCTGATTCTAAGAATATAAGTAATAAAATTGAAATTTCAAGAAGGTCAAAGGCCAAAGGAGATATTATCCCACCAAGCATAGTAGCATCTCCAATTTGAGATGGGAGAGATTGCAGTCCTAAATCAAATGCCCCTGATATATCCTCAAATGTAAGTAAAGCATGAATTCCAATTATTAGTAAAAAATAGCCCATTGCCCATGTAATTAATTTTCTAGATAATCCCCATATTCCTATCATTCCAGCAAGAACTGGTGCAAAAACTATCCCTAAGAATATTAATTCAAATATGAAACCTAATGGATTTAGCAATGAATCAAAATGACTTAACGGCGACTCAAGGCCATTGAAGGCCATTGAATAAATCCATGAGAATAAGAAAGGCAGGAATATCCACATTGAGAAAACAACTCCCAACACTCTCTTTATTCCTGTTTGTAGTTTCTCACCCTTAGAAATTACATATATCCAAGTAATAGTTGCAATAATGCAAATAATGAGCGGGCCCGAAAATGATGATAATCCAGACTGCCCTATTCCTAATAAGAAATTAGGAATTATTAAATTATTGCTGTTACTTAGCCAAACTAGACCCCTCGTGTGTTCGTATGCCGGGCACCAATAACTAGAGCCTTCGGCAGCTAAGATAAATTCATCAGTACAATAACCATATGTCTCATTCATCCTTAACATTATAGTAAGAAGAGAGACTGTTGAAAGTATTTGAAATGTTAATATTTGCCATTTTTTCCTAAGTGCAGGGAGATGTAAAGTCTCATTAGACTTATGTTTTTCAACCATATCCATAAAATTACATCCTTTTAATTAAGATCCTTTGACTTGCATTAAGGCTTGAGCCAACTCTACATCAGGCATCCAGTCAATTACTTTAGCACCATATCCGGAGATAGCGGTCAATCTATTCTGTCTCTCTAATTTTAATACCTCATAAGAAAGGCGTGGGATTCGGCTGACCAGCCTCTCGAGATCGATGCTACTTGGAGATAAAACTACTACTTCATGGCCCCTACCTACAAGGCTTCGAATTGCTGGCAGTGTAGTCCCATCTCCCTCAAGGCTACTAATTATGAAAACTGGAGAACCCCTACTTATTCGAGAAGTTATGGCATTAGTAACGGCCTGTAATGGCATGGATCCTGATGAATTAACTGAAGCTAGATTGCTTAGGACTTTGAAATTCTGCTTATCTCCTGTTTCTGGGCCAAGATAATTCATTTTATCCCCATATGTCACTAATGCTACAGAATCTCTTCTTTTCAAAAAATGACTAGAAACTGATGCTGCAGCGACAGAACCCATTTCTAAAGAATTTTTTAAGACGGTGCCTATTCTTGATACGTCACGTGTATCGAGAATTATGAATACATCAGTTACGGCATCTCTAGTTTTTTCATTTACCATTAATTCCCCAGTTCTTGCAAATGCTTTCCAGTTTATTGACCTAAATGAATCTCCAGAGACGTACTCCCTTAACGAGTAAAACTCCATACCCGGCCCAGGGGTTTTCAAAGTAGTTGCGCCTGTATACATATTTGGAACATCTGATTTCAATAATGCTTCTTCTATATCCCTAACTTGAGGGAATACCGTTATATCGGATCTAGAATCTATTTGAGATTCATTAACAAAAAGATTGAAAGAATTTCTATAGCGAACTGAAACTGGACCTAAAGTATAGTAACCACGTAAAGGGCATCTGACATAATAACTTATTTTTGTGCTTTGGCCCGGGCCTAAGTTCATCCTCATTTGATTAATTCCATGATGTAATTTCATCTCATGAGGGACATTATCAAAAATTTCAATTTGTTGGGTTCTACGATATGATTTATTGGAAATCGTCAAATCGACCATAATTTTATCGCCTTTGTAAACGTTATAGGCTGATAGTTCACGAGTTATTTCTAAGTCAGAGTGGCCATCTATCCAACTATTTATAGATAAAAATGCTATAAAAGTTAATCCGATTATGATGAATTGAAAATTAGAAATCATCATACCTATTAATATCAAACTAATGCCACTAGCAAGTAATATAGTTCCTTTACGCGTCCACATTTTATCTCACCTATGCGTCAACATTTCCCCATTCTTTGATTCGTTTAACAACTCCAACTAGTTCATCAGGCCTGTATTTTCTGTCCTCAAAAATAAATCTAATTAACACCGGATCTTGGACCATATTTTGTAATTCAGCAGCTGGAAGTGCATCAAATTCCTCTCTTGAAAGTGTATTTAAATTTCGAACCCTAGTTAACAAAACCTGCCTTATCTTGTCTGACTTTTGATAATACTCATACCTACTTGCATCTCCAAAACCATAATATATTATTCTGAATATATGCTTCCAATCTTCTGGGTCTTCTTTTCTAATAATTATTGCTTCTAGGGATATAAATAAAATCATAAATAATATTACCATTGCCATCCAGTCATTTGTGAAATATATTAGTAAGTAGTAGATTAAATTGTAAGTATCACCAAATATAGTTTGTTGTTGATGCCGACTCTCATCAAAAATAACCAAGGAATTTGAGCTGACATTAGTCCCAGAATTTCCAATTAATAATGATTCAGCTATAATATCAAGGGCCCATTTTCGATTATCATTTGCCGGGATTTTACCTGAATAAAATTCATTGAATTCAGGGTCATAAAGTGAATTGATTAACATTGAACCATCTGAAACAAAATGTACTCTTCCAGAGTTAGCAGATCTGCAAAGAATGTTGTCACAATATCGTACATAAACTGGAAACGGCCCTTGTTCGTCCCCTTGAAGGCCAAGCGCCTCATAACCTCCAATAGTATAATTTCCATCATCATTATTATCTAACCATGAATCTAAAGTTGTCTTTGCCACTACATAGCGGTGCTCAGAGGGATTATATGCTGATGTTTTTTCAAAGGCCGAAAGACCGTTCGTTAACAAATTATACTGCTCGGAAAAATCCCACTCTCCGGTTTCGCTATCGAATCTATGTGCACACAATCCTACATTTCTCAGGTTTATTACTTGGTTTGTAGTATTTGGATTTGAAGGATCAGCGTCCAATAAATCAATAGTTCCATCATTATCTAAGTCACGAATACATGGATTGACAGAACTTTGTGACCCTGGGGTTGATGTAAAATTATATGTTGACGTAGTATTTACCCATACAAAATTATATCCTAATTCTCTATCATAAGCTTCTCCATCATACAAACTGTGTCCAGTGTATTCCAACCCGAATTTACTTGCTAAGTTACTTGAATATCCGAAATCATCCATCAGCAATACAGTCCCACCTTGTTCAACAAAGTTTGCAATTGCCACTATCTCTGAAGATGTATAGCCATCACCCTCAGAAAATTGAATAATATCTTCATCACCTGTAAATCTTGGTAGAGATATAGTGTCTCTCTCCACTCCAGATATTATAAATATAGATTCTTCAGGATATTCGACTTCACTTAGCAGTAATGGGCTAGAAACTAAAGCGGTTGTAGGTATTCCTAAATTATTTAGTTCATCTCTAAAAGATCCTAGATCATTCCAATCATCACCGTATGCTGATTGTTGTGTTTCACCTGGGACGACATAAGAAAATGCAATAGATAAGACCAATGTGAATAACAAACCCCAAAAAGAAAAAACCAGTGCATTGCGACGATATTTCTGCGAAGTCAATCTTCGAGAAATACGTTTCCAATCAACCATATACAAGACCACCGATACTTAATATCAATCATCGAGCATTAAGTTCATCTTAAGACCGTTGTGAAGTCATGAACCAAGGCGCATCATCGATGCACATCCGAAGTCAGCGCTTCAATTGAACTTTAGTTCCAATTTTATCTACTTCTTCAACAGGTATTGAAAGTAATCCCTCTATTATTGGCCACGGCATAAGACTCGGATCTAAATCTGGCTCTAATGCCACCAATATTGCAACAACATTTCCAGTTGTAATGTCGACACTAAAATCTGCAAGAGTGCCCAAGAACTCTCCAGCTACATCTACAACTTCTCGACGTAAAATTTCTAGGCTGAAGGTTGTAGGCATTCATAGACCTCAGACAGATTCCATCCCTGATGAGTTATTTGATGACCTTTTGACAGATTCTAATCCACTAGTTAGGGTTGATTCCATGCGACCATAATATTCCATCATTTCAGGAGTAATAGTTGGCCTAACTCTATCAACTGCCTGTTCAAAGAATTTCTTTGAAACGGTTTTCTTATCTGCGCGCATAGCAATTAATGCTGCTTCCCTACATATTGCTTCAACATCCGCCCCGGTATAATTTTCTAATTTGGATGAAATATCATCTAGATTGAATTTACCTAACGGCATCTCTGCAGTATGTATTCTGAGAATTTCTTTAATGGATTTCTTATCGGGAGGGGGTATGTGCAAAACACGTTCAAATCGGCCCGAACGAAGTAATGCTGGATCAATCATTTCTGGCCTATTAGTTGCTGCAACAACAATTACTCCTTCCATTGACTCCACTCCATCCATACTACTAAGTAACTGATTTACGACCCTGTTCATTGAATCGGATCCATCGCCAGAATTATTTCTCCTTATACCAGCAATACTTTCAAATTCATCTAAAAAGATAATTGAAGGGCTAGCTTGTTTTGCCTTCTTAAATACTTCTCTTACTGCTTTTTCAGATTCTCCGACCCACTTAGATATTAATTCTGGACCTTTAATTGTGATGAAATTGGCCTTTGCTTCATTTGCTATTGCTTTCGCAATCAAAGTTTTTCCCGTACCTGGTGCACCAAACAGTATTATCCCCCTAGGAGGCTTAATTCCAAAATGTTCGAATGATTCTGGCCTGTTAAGAGGCCATTCTATACTTTCTTTGAGTCTTTCTTTGACTTCCTCTAGTCCTCCAACCTGATCCCAACTTACTTGAGGCACTTCGATATATACTTCCCTAAGTGCACTTGGTTCTATGTCTTTTATTGCTAAATGGAAGTCCTCCATTTTTACCTCCATTTTTTCTATCACTTCAGGAGGTATTTCATCCTCATCTAGATTCATTTCAGGTAAATACCTTCGGAGAGCCTTCATTGCAGATTCACGAACTAAAGCAGAAATATCTGCCCCTACGAATCCATAAGTATTTTCTAAAATCCATTCTAAGTTAAAATCATCACTAATCGGCATATCTCTGGTGTGAATACCAATTATTTCTGCCCTTCCATTTTTATCTGGGACTCCAATCTCTAATTCTCTATCAAATCTACCTGGGCGGCGTAAAGCAGGATCTATAGCGTCTCTTCGATTAGTAGCTCCTATGACTACGACGTTGTCCCTTCCTTGCATACCATCAAGAAGTGTCAGCAATTGAGCTACAACTCTACGCTCAACTTCACCACTTACATCTTCCCTTTTTGGGGCAATACTATCTAACTCATCTATGAAGATTATAGCAGGAGAGTTGGCTGCTGCTTCATCGAAAATTTCTCTTAGTTGTTTTTCACTTTCACCATAGTATTTAGAAATTATTTCTGGGCCATTTATTGATTGGAAATGGGCATTTGTTTCAGATGCTACTGCTTTTGCTATCAGAGTCTTGCCTGTACCAGGTGGCCCATGAAGTAGAACGCCACGCGGAGGGTCTATGCCTAATCTTCGGAACAATATAGGGTGTTTCAGAGGTAGTTCAACCATCTCCCTGATATTTTGTAATTGTTGCCCTATCCCTCCTATATCTTCATATGAAATTGAATGTACAATTTCTTGTTCTTCTTGGCCCACTGGTTCTTCTTTGATTATAATCTCCGTATCCGGGAGGACCTGCACAATTCCTTTTGGACTAGTTTGTACTATCGCAAATGGTAGAGCTTCAGCAAATAACGTCATTCCAGGTATGAATATTCTATCTCCTGCCACGACTGGCCTTTTGTTAAGTCCTCTACGGGCAAAGCCTTCTATGCCAGGGCCGAATCTAACTTTTTGTTGTTTGGCCATTACTGGACTCAATACCAATCTAGTGCAAGGTTGTGTCTCTACCTTGGAAATAGTGACTCTGTCGCCAAGGCTTACTCCGGCATTTTTCCTTATTATTCCGTCTATCCTAATGACTCCTAAATTAGCATCTTCGGGCCTACATCTCCAAACAATAGCAGCTGTATCTTGATCTCCTGAGATTTTTACAATATCTCCGGGCTTAAGATTTAAATCATTATCGAAGGGAACTCTGGCGCGCCCATGCCCTACATCACTCGGAATTGCTTTTGCGACCCTCAAAGTGAGAGAATCTGTTGTATCTGTTGTATCTGCTGCCACTCGAATCGCCCCTAACAATGGGTTCTGAAACTTTGGGGTAATTAAACCTACTAACTAAAAACTGTCTTTTAATTTTATTACTATTGAAAATATTAATACTCAGCAGGATTATGAAAGCCGGGTCCATCGCAGGTACATGACTCATGTTTTAGAGACAGGTTTTGAAATTATAGAAAGTGACAATCCAGATGACAATGTTAAAGTCAAAGGCTACAATATTATTAATGGTGAATTAAAATTATCTAGTGATGGCAAATTGTTTGAGAGTCATAATCCTGCAAGGCTAAAAGATTGTCTAGGAGAATTCCCTCTTTCCACCAAAGAAGATGTCCATGATGCGATTAAAGCCGCAAGAAATGCTTTTTCGACTTGGTCGACAACACCTGCCCCAACTAGAGGTCAAATAATTGGCAATATGGGCAGGTTATTGATGCAATATAAGGATGATATCGTACGAGTAGAAACAAGAGAGATAGGGAAGACATTGAAAGAAAGTGCAGGATCTGTACAAGAGGCAATTGACACGTGTCTGTTCTTTCAATCAGAAGGGCGTCGATTATATGGGCAAACAGTTAATTCAGAGCTACCAGATAAAGAATTATTTACTTACAGGAGGCCATTGGGTGTTTGTGGAATAATTAATGCATGTAATTTTCCCGCAGCAGTTCCTTTTTGGAAGATGATACCTGCTATAATGTGTGGAAATACCTGTGTTTGGAAATCTCCGCAGGATGCGCCACTTCTTTCATTTATGCTAACTAGAATTATGCATGAATCAGGATTGCCAAATGGAGTTATTAATTTGGTACATGGAAAAGGCAGTGGAGCTGGTCAATACCTTGTTGATGCAGTTGATGAAGGACTTTTGAATAAAATCAGCTTCACCGGCAGTACCTCAGTAGGGAAAATGATTGGAGAAGTTTGCGGAAGGAATCTAGTATCTGCCAGTTTAGAATTAGGTGGTAAAAATCCACTAGTAATAATGCCTAGTGCAAATATTGAAAATGCCGTAGAAGGGGCCTATTGGGCTGGTTTTGGAACAGCTGGGCAACGATGTACTAGTCTTGGAAATTTAATAATCCATGAAGAAATATATGATGAATTTGTTGAAAAATTAATGGATAAAGTTAGGTCTACTACTATCGGAGATTCCATGAGAAATGATGGAGTATTATATGGCCCTATGCTTTCTGAAAGATATGCAACTGATTTCTTGAAGACATTAGAAATGTGTGATTCCAGTGGGGCAATAAAATTATGGGGCAAAGGCAGAATAACGTCTGAAAATAAACCAGATAATTTTCTAGGAATACCCGAAGAAGGCGTATATATGTGGCCTCATGTTTATGATAATGTAACAGAAGACATGGCATGCTTCCATGAAGAAATATTTGGACCAGCCATAACTTTAGTGAAGGCAACGGATTTTGAACATGCATTGTACTTGGCAAATGCATCCCCCTATGGACTTTCAAGTGCCATATATACAAATGATAGGTTAGAAGCATATAGATTCAAGACAGGAATTAAAGCTGGGATGACTGGAATAAACAATTCAACAACAGGTGCTGAAGCACATCTCCCCTTTGGAGGAGTAAAAGGGAGTGGCAACGGAACTAGAGAATCGGGCATATGGGTAATTGAATCCTATTCTTATTGGCATGCAGTTAATGACGAACTATCGGGTAAATTACAACTCGCTCAAATGGACGTAGAAGAAATTGATATAGAAGCGGCAGATGTAGATTATTCGTCTTTGGCTTAAAGGAGAGGAGTCCCGCATTCCGGACATGGCGTGGTTGGCATCCAGGCACCAAGCATGTATCCACAATTAGTGCAAATTGAAATTTCAATATCGCTAAATTCGTCCATGAAGAAGGGTTAAAACTAATTATGTTATAAATTTTTTTAAATTAATTATATCATTTGTATAATTTTACAAAAAGCAATCACTTATTGCCTCTTCACTATTCGCATATCTCGTTAGGAAGTTTGTGTAGTGGCAGATTCGGTAAAACTTCCAATTGAAAGAGGATTTGGAATTACAGATCGGATTGATAAATGGTGGATGCAACCATTTTGGATGGCATTCGCATTGATCGTAGCTGTTTCTTATACCGCATTACGAGTGATTTTGTGGGATGGAGATATTCAATATGATAATCATCGAGTTACTTCCCCAATTTTTTCCCCAGATGTAATACATTTATTTCACCTGCAAACTCCTAGTTGGATGAATTCGGCATTATTAGTACTATGGATACCCTTTGGGTTTAGAGGAACTTGTTATTACATGCGCCGGGTATACCATAGAGTATTCTTTCAAAATCCAACTGCTTGTGTAGTATCAAAGCCGGAAATAAACTATCGCATTGGGTACAAAGGGGAAACAGGATTATTCGTCCTTAATAATATCCATCGATATATGCTGTACCTAGCAATAATAATACTCTCAATGAAAGTTTTTGACGTCTATCAAACAATGCATTTTGACGGAGCAGATAGAGGTTTTGGATTTTCTGTCGGCACATTAGATAGTGGTTTTGGATTTTCTGTCGGCACATTAGTCTTAGCAACAGAGTCTGGACTCTTGTTCATGTATGTTGGCTCATGCCATGCTTTTAGGCATTTATTCGGAGGAAGTATGAATCAATGGAGAGGTGGTTTGTCTGGAATAATGGGTGCAATACATATCAAAATAACTAATATTAATGTTAATCATGCTTTTTGGTTTTGGACTAGTCTTGCAATGGTTTTTCTAGGTGATTTATTTGTATGGGCAGTTTCAGAAGGGGTTATAATAGATCCTTATTGGATTATTTTCTGAGGTTATTATGATGGCAGAAAAATACACTATTCACGAACATGATGTTGTCATAATTGGAGCAGGAGGGGCTGGATTAAGGGCGGCCATAGAAGCCAGTAAGAATGGAGCAAGCGTAGCAATGATTTGTAAATCCATGCTTGGTAAAGCACATACTGTAATGGCAGAAGGAGGGGCTGCTGCAGCCTTAGGAAATAAAGACCCTAGAGATAACTGGAAAGTCCATTTTAGAGATACTATGAAAGGAGGGAAATACCTCAATGATTGGCGAATGGCAAAAATACATGCTCAACAAGCCCCAGATAGAATCAGAGAATTGGAAACATGGGGCGCCATTTTTGATAGAACAGAAAAAGGACTCACCAATCAAAGAAATTTTGGAGGACATACTTACCCACGGCTAGCCCACATAGGAGATGCCACGGGACTAGAATTAATACGCACGTTACAAGAAAAAGGTGTACACATGGGAATGGATGTATTCATGGAATATACAGTTAGGAAAATATTCAAGACGGATGGTGAAGCATCCGGATGTTTTGCTTACAACAGGAATGATGGAACTTTACACGTGTTCAAAGCTAAAACAATCGTAATGGCAACCGGAGGAGCCACAAGATGTTGGTCAGTTTGTTCTGGTTCATGGGAATATACTGGAGAAGGTTATGCATTAGCATATTGGGCTGGAGCAGAGATGGGAGATATGGAATTTATTCAATTCCACCCTACAGGGATGATATGGCCACCATCAGTAAAGGGCATTCTAGTAACAGAAGGCGTCAGAGGAGAAGGAGGGATGCTTACTAATTCGGAAGGTAGCAGATTTATGTTTGATTATGTTCCTGAGATGTACAAAGATGAGTTTGCAGATACCGAAAAAGAAGCCTTAGAATGGGTTTCTGAAATTGTTGATGGAAAATTAGCAACAGTACGGAGGCCTCCAGAATTATTGACCAGAGATGTTGTTGCTAAAGCAATAAATGCTGAAAGAGATGCTGGAAGGTCAAGTACCCACGGAGGTGCATATTTAGATATATCTTGGAGAGATCCTGAGCAAGTAAAGAAAAAATTACCTGGGATGTATCATCAATTCAAAGAGTTGGCAGCCGTAGATATTACAACTGAAAAAATGGAAGTTGGACCTACTGCTCATTATGTAATGGGCGGGATTAAAGTTCACCCAGAAACTCAAGAAACTACCATACCTAGGATGTATGCAGCAGGTGAGGCAGCCACCGGGTTGCATGGGGCGAATCGATTAGGAGGAAATTCACTTTCAGACTTAATTGTATTTGGAAAAATCGCCGGAGAAAATGCCTCTACAAAGGCCAAGGACTTGAAGGAATTTCTAATAATTAATCAATCTGAAATTGATGAAGTAATTTATGAAACCTTGGCTCCACTAAATCGAAAAGATGGTGAAAATCCAGCAAAAGTTGTAGAAGACTTGCGAGAGATGATGCAGAATAAAGTAGGAATAATTAGAACGGAAAAACTCCTAAAGGAAGCATTATTAGATCTGGATGAATTAGAAATTCGTTCAAAGAATACAACATCAGGAAGTAGTAAAATCTACAACCCTGGATGGCATCAGGCATTAGAAATTAGTGCAATGATAGATGTTAGTAGAATGTGTGCTTTGGCCGCACTCCACAGAGAGGAGTCGCGAGGAGGTCACACTAGAGATGACTTTCCAGTACCCGATTACACATACTGGGGGAAAGTAAATAGTGTAATAACTAAAAAGGATACGATGGCAATAGAACACAGAAGATACCCCCCTATAAAAGAAGAATTAAAGCAGTTATTAGATACTGATGATTTACATGAGGAGGAGTGAAAATGGGCGAAAATGTGACATTCAAAATTTTTCGGGGAGAGCCCGATCAGCATGGAGACATAAATGGTGAAATGGTAGATTACACTGTTGAAATGGACGAAGGAATGGTGGTATTAGATGTCATTCATAGAATTCAAGCAGAACACGCACCTGATTTGTCATGTAGATGGAATTGTAAGGCAGGCAAATGTGGTTCTTGTTCTGCAGAAGTAAATGGCAAACCACGTTTGATGTGTATGACTAGGATGGAAGATGTATTGCAAGAAACTAATGAAGGAGACGCTGTTTTAGTTAAGCCGATGCAAGCTTTCCCACTTACAAAGGACTTGGTAACAGATAATTCTTGGGCATATGAAATGAATAAAAAGATGGTGCCGATTAATGGCCCGGAAGAATTAGATTGGGAATTTAATCAGAAAGAAGCAAACAGGGTTCAAGAATTTAGATCATGCATAGAATGTATGTTGTGTGTAAATTCTTGTCATGTATTAAGAGAGCATCAAAAATTCGATGAATTTGCTGGACCTAGATTTTTTGTTAGGTTAGCAGGATTAGAAATGCATCCATTGGATGTGGAGAATAGGATTCCAGAAATAAAAGAAGATTTTGGAATAGGGTATTGTAACATCACTAGATGTTGTACAGAAGTATGCCCGGCTGGAATAAATATTACAGACAATGCAATAATACCTCTAAAGGAAAGAATAGTGACAGAATATTACGATCCTTTAGCCATATTGGCTAAGAAATTAGGAATTAGAAAATAAGAGTAATAAACTTAGTAATTACATTCTATCTATGCGGATTTTCTTGACATTTGCCTTATTAATTTTATCAGGTAACCAATCTGGTGCGCTAGCTGGTTTCGATACCATATTTTTTTCACCCTTGAATACGTGCACACGGTTTGTTCCTCTTTCCCTTAGACTTATGTCAGTCTCGCCTCTTGATGCTGCTTTCAAAGCAGCCCCCCGGGGTTGTTTACTATGGAACACTTGTGTAGTATCCTTTCCACCTTTCATTAAAACAAAATATTTCTTTTCATTCATTTGCATATCTCCAAATCTTTCGCTGCTATATTAGATAATTAACTTTTGGGCGGATAAAAGGCTTACTGTGCCCCTAATTAGTATTGCCGGCGATGGAGGAGGTCAAAATTCTGCACATGCCAGAGTTTTGGTATTGAGTATTCCTTTGATTGGGCGAATAGAACCTACAACTAATCCGGCTATGATTCCAATGCCATCTTCCTCTATTTTGATAATTATATCATAATCGCCAAAAAGATGATTAATGTCTGAAATAAATTCTAATTGAGATAGTTCGTCAAATACATTAGATTCTGACCCTGGTTCAACATTAATTAGAACATAACCTGACGACACGTAAACTCTTCGAAAGGGCAAAAGCGCATCAAGTCTTCGCTATAAATTAGCAATAATAGAGGCGATGAGTAGATATCCGATGACCTCATCTCGTGAAAATATGGCAGAAGTAGTAATAGTACGAGAATGCAAACATGGTCAAGTTAGAGTAGTATTTGGCAACATTACAACTATTAAAGGTGACATAATGGTAATACCTGCAAATAATAGACTAGCAGGAAGAGAGGGGTTAGATGAAAGGATGCAATTAGCCGCTGGCCCGGAACTTAGGGAGTTCTGTACAAATATTGCTAAAGAAAGGAGAAAGACAAATTTACAACCATGTGGAGTTGGAGAGGCTGTTTCATCACCAGGATTTAATTTGCCGGCAGAAAATTTAGTTCATGTTGTAGGACCAGATTGTAGGAGGCCTACTCAGGACAATTTTAGAAGAGAGTTGTTAGATAATTCATATAAAGCATTATTTGAACAAGTATCAAAATTAGAGCCCAGAGAGACTCTTGTCTTACCTCCTCTTGGCATGGATGTTTTTGCTTATCCTCATCGTGAAGGAGCTAGGAAAACTATGGAAATAATACTACAATGGATGGATGCTGAAGAAGATCCAGGCGTAAGAATGGTATTGATAGTTACTCATGAAGATAACTTTCTTAATAATATGAAAACAATTTACAGAGAAGGAGAAGACCAAATGCCTGGAATAGAAAGAACTAGGGATTTCCGTAAAGGTAAATTCGAGTAAATTATTGCGAGTGAAGATTTACTGCTTCTATTAATGATAAATTACCAATAGCAACCGATGCGGCTAATTTTGAAGGTATAGTTGTTTTACCTTCGCTTAGGAGTCTGCTTATTCTTTGTATTTCTCTGACTTCACCCCTAGTTGGCGATACTTTTAGCCTATTTGAAATAGAAACTCCTGACTTTGAACCTATACTTTTAGCAGAGGATACGTGATCATGCCTTGAACCCGAAGAAGTATTATTCTCATCAACCAGCTCAACATCAAATCCATAATTAAGGCACGAATTAACGATTCTATTACTTATTGTCCTAGGGCCATTTCCAACTCTAACTAAAGATTTATTAGGATACTTTGGTGAAATATGCCCTATGATTTGACTTATTTTATTTGCTACTTCATCCACATATTCAAGTTGCATGCATCCAATAAACCTATTATCAGCAAACCATGCTAAACCTGGCCTAGGGCCGGTATCTACTCCAAAATTCAAAACTTTAACATCAGGTCCCGCGAACAGTCTATTCAGCGTTTTATTGATAGTATTACTTACATTATTGGCATTGCAGGCTATTCCTCTTTTGTCATTTGAACATTGTACTTCCTCAAAGGAACCAAACCAACAAAAAACACTCTTAGGAACATTTTGATTGTGCCCTAATTGTATGTGAGGAATCTTTAAATCTTTAAATTTTTTAATTAATCTATAAGCTAATTGGAAATCTTGAGTCCTTATGGCAACCCTTTTCACATTCCATGGAGTATGATACAAGTGTTTTAACTAAACTAAGATATCCTCTCAAAAAACTATATTTGACCATAATCTAAACCATAAGGAATCGAAAATTAGTATTCTTTCTAATCGATGTAGTAAAGTACCCTCACAATAGGCTGTACTCGTGGGAGTAAATTACGAAAGAGAATTACGATCGGTTTTAGCAGGAGAGTTGAAGGGAGTCAGGGCCGTTACAAGATCATGTACGGAGCTTGAAAGAGCCCAAACAATGCAAGTTATGAAACGACCTTTTTTAGTTGTAAGGGCACCAGGAAGTGGCTCAGAAGGAACTGGTGATTTGTTAGTATTGAGAGGAGATATGTGTTTTCCAATAGAAGTTAAATCATCAAAAGAAAATAAATTATACCTTTCAGGAAGAACAGTACATCAATATAATGCACTAAAGGAAGTTGGAGAAAGATGTAATTTGATGCCTTTGTATGCATATAGGCTAAAAAGAGTAAGAGGAGATAGTTGGAGAATAATGAGAGTTGAGGGAGGAAACTTAACAGGAAAGTTAAGGAAGTTATCCAGAAAGATACCTACTTTGCCATTAACTAGAAATGGGACTCCATATTTAGGATGGGATAAAGGTATGCCACTTAATAGATTCATAGCATTAGTTTGTGGTTCAGATAATTTGAACAATATTGAAAAACCATTGAGTGAATATTCAACAGATATTTCAACATTAATTGAGTCCTGATAGGTTTTTCTCTATTTGAGTAAAATTTCTATCTAAGTCTGATATTTGTGTTTTTATTCCTTCCAATTGTGCTTGATGCAATATTTTCTTAACACTTTCTAACTTTTTTTCCAAAGAAATAGTAGAAGCTTTCAAATTATTTCCTACATCGGTAAGTATCTCGACCATAATTCGCCGAAGTAGTCATTGGTAATCTTATTTGTGATATAATGAGCAACGGATTGAAGAAGGTACGTACTAACCCCTATCTATGAAAGAGCAAGAAAGGAAGAGGAATGGCCTGCTGGTTCCTTTAATATTCTTATTAATTTTATATCAAATTAGTAATTCTCCATTAGTTGTATTAGTAATTGCAACTTGGTATTTTGGTTTAATTTTTCTCGAAGAAAATGGTATTTTAGATAAATTGGACGCATCAAGAGTGTTGGGGATCATACTAATGCTAAGAACCAAGCAAGGACAAAAAATCTTAGATTTAATCTCGAGTAAAAGGAAATTTTGGAGAATATATGGCGAAATATCAATTTGGGTTTGTTTTATCGTAATGTTGGGGGTGATATTATTATTGCTTCTGAGTTTTGGAACGAGTGTCACAAACCCCTCGAATGACCCAATCCCTCCTCAAGATTTGTTATTGATACCAGGGATCACGAGTTTTGTACCATTTTGGTGGCCTGTTTTAGCACTAATAATAGCGATAGTTATTCATGAGTATAGCCATGGAATACAGGCTAGAGCACATGGCATGAGAATTCGGAGTTTTGGGCTCTTATTAGTTGGACCGTTGCCAATGGGGGCATTTGCAGAACCGGAACAAGAAGAAATGCATAGAGCGCCTAGAAGAGATAGGATGCGGTTATTTGCAGCGGGCCCATCCATTAATCTAGTTGCAACATATGTTGTGATTATCCTACTATCTTCAACAGCCGCAGGGTTTGTTGCGGAAAATCCGGGCGTCCATGCAGAAGTAATAATATCAGATACTGCGGCGGAAGAAGGAGGGCTCTTACCTTATGAAATAATTACTCATATGAATGGAGAGGCTGTGCCGGATTACGATTCCTTTAGTGAAAAAATGTCTAACTTTACACCCGGCGAAGAAGTAATATTCACAGTATTGTCTGGCCCTTGGAGTTCAGAAAACCTAAATGAAAGTGTTGAAGAAAAAGAGAGATTTGTTGCTATCACGCTTATAGACCGTTATGAATGGGAAATGGGCCTATGCAAAAAAAATATAAGTTGTGAAGAACTTAAAGAAGAATATCTCATTTCACAAAACATTGGCCCTGATTCTAATATTTCTTTTTTGGGAGTTAGAGGATTAAAAAGTTCAATAGAAGAAGTTGAGATTTATGCAAAAATAATAACTGGATTTAAAGAAAATGGAGTTCTTCCTGCCATTGTTATAACCTTATTAATGCCAATAATTATGCTAGGGGTACCATTAGCAAGAGAAGGTCAAGTGATGGATTTAAGAGAACAAGCAATGCTTGCTGCTGGAGATGGTTTGATTGCTTCAATGATTGGTACCGAGGGCATGATAATGTTGTTTACTTTTTTGTTTTGGCTCGCTTGGATAAATTTCCTTTTGGGTTTTGCAAACTTAATCCCGATGATACCTTTTGATGGTGGGCATTTACTTAGAGATGGAGTTCATTCACTTCTGATAGGCATGGATTCCATATTGAAAAGAGATATTCATCCAATAAAATTAGAATCTTGGGCCGATAAAATTAGTAATAATAGTAGTTTTTTATTCTTGTTTATTCTCATAATACCAATAATAATGTCATATATATGATTACTCTTCTTCATCATTATTTGATTTTTGATTATTAGTAAATGACTCAAGAATAGTTGGAGACAAAAGGACAACAAATATAGTTAATGATAAATTAAACCATGTTTCTCCTGTAACAAAAGAATGTGTCCCTGAAGTTAATAATTTAATTGAACCTATCCAAGGAATTTCAGATGAGGCGATTCCCATAATCCAATCATCTTTGACGGCAGTTACAGGATTGCCGAATTCATCCTTTAACCCATTTCTTCCATCTTGTCCAGTTGCAACTATTTGATCAATCTTACACCCATTTGTATTAGGATTATCCCCCGTGGTGATATAACCAGAATGATTAGGCGTCCAATCTTTTATTTCAAGGTTATAAGTGCCCCCATGATAATTACAAGGATAATTCAATACCCAATTGATACTACTAACGTTTACTAAACTTGTTCCAGGTACATCCCACGTTTTCTGATCTTCAATTGTATGATTCAATACCACTTTTAATATTGCTCGATGAATTACTGGCGTATCGGCCCCTCCATTTTTATTATATATTATCACATCACCGTACATGCCATGACTTTTGTAACCAAAATTTTGATTCTCTTTATGGGTGGCTTCCACATATGTAATGATGTTTTTTCTTGTTGGGTTCATGACTATAACCAAATCACCAGGGTCAATTGCCCCTAGAGAACCGTCTTCTGTATTGTGCATCATGGACCCTGATTCTACGACAACCATTGGAGGGAATTGCCCAGTTGCAACCCATAACCCTCCAAGAATCAAAATAACTAATCCTACAGCCAAACAGGCTTCCCTTAACCAATCCCTAACCATTCCATATTCAAGTTTATCATTGTCATTCGAAGAGTTTGAAGTAGGCACTTCATTCCTCCTCTTCTGAATCATCTACCTTAATTGAGATTCCCCTCTTTGAGGGTAATGATTTCATACTATATCTCTTTCCTTTTACTTTGATTCCTAATTCTTCATAAAGACCTTTTAATCTTGCCACATATCTACCACCCAATAAATCAGCAGCAGTTTCTGCTTCTTTTCGTCTTTTGAGTACTTCTGATCTTGATTCTAAATTTAATATATCTTCCAATGTTTCCTTTTGATTTAAAAAGAATAAGAATTCAGGGGCACTAAAAAATAGTATAATAAGAGAAACTAGTAACCCTAACCAATGATATGGGACTAAATGATTTCTTTCAGGATCTGCGGTCCCTCCAAGGAAAAAAAGGAAGGAAAAAGTCCAAATTAAAGTTGCTAAAGATAATAGAGTTACGACACCTACTATTTGGAAATGGTTTTCTCTTTGGGAATCCCACAATTTTTTAAATGGGCCAACTTCATTTCTGCTAGCGCGTGCCATTTTAATTACTAGTCCGTATGCATTGATAAACATAGTTCCTTTCACCATAAGTTTGTAAGGTAAAATTTGTAATAATTATATATTCTGGAACAGAGGGTTTTCTTTATGTCCCTTAGACGGGGTGACATGAAGGGGGCATCTGAGCATTTACATCCTAGAGTAAATGATCTGATAAGTGACCTAGGCTGGGATTTAACTCCTATCCAGAAAGCGTCTATTCCCGATTTATCATCTGGTAAAGACAGGTTGATGGTTGCACCAACAGGAAGTGGAAAAACTGAATCTGCAGTTTTACCATTAATATCAAGATGTTTGAAAGAAAAATGGAGTGGCCTCTCAATTTTATACATTACACCACTTAGAGCATTGAATAGAGACATTGATAGGAGATTATCAAAAATGTTAGTACCATTGGAGTTAACTGTTGGATTGCGTCATGGAGATACAACTCAAAAAGAAAGATTGAGGCAGTCAAAAAAACCTCCCAATTTACTCGTTACAACTCCAGAAACTATGCAAATAATGCTTCTGGGGAGTCGCCTAAGAGAGCATTTATCAGGCGTTAAAGCTATTATTCTAGATGAGGTGCATGACATGGCTGGTTCTGAAAGAGGATCACAATTACTAGTTGGATTACAAAGAATCCAAGATTATTCAAAAAATAAGATACAAATTGTTGGATTATCGGCTACAGTGGGTAATCCCAATGAAGTGGCAAAATGGTTCTCTGAAGAAGGAGAGGCGATAATGGGGCCAGCACCTAGAGAAACTAAAGTAATAGTTCACAAAGAGCCGGTAACTTCTGAAGATGAATTATTATCTGTTGAATGGAAGATATCCTCAGATTCAATAGCTGCATTTAGAAGACTTACCAAAACTTTGATTGAAGATTCTCCTGCATTGGTTTTTGTTAATTCAAGAAATACGGCTGAAACAGTATCGCAAAGGTTAATGAGATTATCTCCAGAATTAAATATAGGAATTCATCATGGGAGTTTGGCTGCTGAAACTAGAAGAGAAGTAGAGGAGTCGTTGAGAAATGGTGAATTACATGGATTAATTTGTACTAGTAGTCTAGAATTAGGCATAGATATAGGCTCAATAAAAAAGGTCCATCAACTTCAAAGTCCGAGATCTGTTGATAGTTTATTACAACGTGTTGGAAGAGCCGAGCATTATCTCGGAGGAACTGGTGCAGGAGAGATACTTGCATGGGAAGTTGATGGAATATCAGAGTGTGCAGTAATTGCTAGAAAAGCAATGGCAGGTGAAATAGGAGAAGTTTCTTGGCGTACAAATCCAAAGATTGTTGCCGCTAATCAATTTCTACAAATGTCAATAGAAAAAGGTTTTGTCACTCCCGAAAATGCTACAGGTATATTGGAAAAGGTCTCAATATTCAATGATTGGAATAATGAAAATACATTATCCGTGCTAAGAGTCCTTGACGATAGGTGGTTGATTAGGTTGATAGAAGAGCCTAAAGATTCCGACCCAACAATTTGGAGTAAAAAACTATGGAAAGAATTAGCAGCAAAAATTGGAGATGATTTTCCTGCTGAAAGACCCTCATGGGAAGAAGAACATTCTGAAAAAGATAAAAATATATGGCTACAAAGACTCCTTAGAGTACTTCCCGAATATCTTAAAAATGGTTGGTTTTCTCCTGCAGGGAGACTTGGTAAAACAAGAATGGATCATATCTCAATGATTCCTGATGAAACTTCTTACAGAGTAAGGGATGCAGTGACGAGAAAAACCTTAGGTTCGGTAGATGAGGCTTTCGTACTTTCTTTAAACGACAATAGTGAAGAATCATTAGGGCAAACCAGGAGATTTGTCATGGCAGGAAGAACGTGGGAAATAATTGATGCTGACCCTGAGCAAGAAGAATTGTTAGTTGGACCTGTTAAAGAAAGTGGTTCTGCGCCAGTGTGGTCTGGCGAATTACCTCCAGTGCCCAGAGTTATTGCCGAAGAAGTTGGAAGATTGAGAAGAAGTACGGCAATATCAATAGGGGCCCTAACTAAAAGTAAGGATTATAGAAAATTGAGTGAATATCCACTAAGTGATTCAGCCAGAGATATCCTTGTGTCAACTGTTGCAGACCATCTTGACTCTACTGGTGAAATTCCCGATGATCGAACAATGACAATAGAAGAACATCAAGGGACCATAGTATTGAATACTTGTAAGGGATCAAAAATAAATGAAACTTTGGCTCATTTTATCCAAGCAATGGGATCTATGAGAGAAGGTAAAATGGGAAGGACCATAATAGATCCATATAGAATATCTTTTCAAATACCAGGTACCACTCCAAAAGATATCATAGAGTGGTTAGAAGGTACGCCTGCTGTTGCACTTGCTTCAATACTTAGAATGACGATACCAAATAGTCGTACAGTTCGATGGAGAGTAGTACAAGTAGCCAAAAAAATGGGAGTATTGAAGAAAGGTGTTGACCCCAGAAAAGTTAATTTGAATGGTTTAATGAAAAGATACAAAGGAACGCCAGTAATAGAAGAAGCTTTAGACAAATTATTTCATGAAAGAATGGATATAGAAGGATCCATTGACACTCTAAAATCAATACAAGATAATTTGATTAAAATAATTCACACGCCTCCTGGCCCATTAGGGATATCCCCTAAAGCAGAAAAAGATTTGTTACTACCTTCTTGGTCTGATAAAGAATTGAGAGAAAGGCTTGAGTTGCGATTATTAAATGAAAGAGTAAGTTTGATTTGTATTAATTGTAACGATAGAACTAGAAAGAGAGTGGAAAAAATGAATGATAGATTATTGCCGTGTTCTTTATGTGGAGGTACTATGTTAGCCTGCTCGCCAGAAAGAATGGAAAATAGATTGAAAGAAATGGTTGAAAGTAAAGACTTCAGAGTGAGAGGTAAAATAATGAAAAATGCTGAATTAATAAAAATACATGGTTTAGAAGGGATAATATGCCTAATGGGGAGAGGAATTGGAGAAGAAACAGCCACAAGGATACTAAGAGGGCATATCCCCGGAGATCGGATTTCTCTGTTACGTTCAATTCATACTGCAGAATTAAAATATGCAAGCACTAGAAGGTACTGGTCTTAACGAAATCAATATCTCCCTTGCCCCAGTCAGAGATAATATGCTAATAGGCCTGACAGGTAGAAATGCATCTGGTAAATCGACATTGGTGAAGTGGTTTGCTAATAAAGGAATGAAGAGCGTTTCTTGTTCGGATTCAATAAGAGCGTGGCTTAGAGAGCAAGAAAAGGAGATTAATAGAGATTCATTAATCGAGGGAGGAAGGGACTTGCGAAGAGAAGGAGGAGGAGGAATATTAGCTGAAATGTTACTAGATATATTAGATGGAGAAAATGCAGTAGTGGATTCAATAAGGACAACTATGGAAGTAGAAAAATTAAGATCAAGAGGAGACTTTGTACTCTTAGAAGTCAAAGCAAGTGAAGATAAAAGATGGGAAAGATTGCAAAGTCGGGCTAGACCGGGTGATCCACTGAATAGAGAATTATTCAAAAAACAAGAAAACAAAGAAATTAATTCCAAAGATGAAGCTGGACAGGCGCTGGATGCTACTGCATTATTAGCAGATATGCAAATCATAAATGACGGTTCCATACAACAATTAAATGAAAAATTAGACCAAATATGGGAAAAATTATTGAAAATCAATAATTTTTGATTTTCTTTGACGCCACCTAACGAATTGGAAACTGGGAAATGACCAAAAAATTATCGATCCGGCCCATGCCAATAATGTGCCTTGGAAAATTCCAAACATAGGAAAGGACCATATCGCTATTATCGAATATAGAGCAACAGATGCCCCGCCTAACATCATTGGCCCTGCAGCTCCCATTGGCACAGACGGACCTTGCGAAATCCAAAGTGCAACCATACTAGTAAGAAATATGGCCGGGAAAACGGTTGCAAGACCTGCTATCAAAGGATATCCAAGGCCGGATATCCAAACTGCAATACCTATTGCAAATGCAGCCATCATACCCCTTGAAAGTAAAACATATATGTTTACTTTGTTTTTACTTGAAGGAGTTGGCCCTATATGCCAACACATTGTAATTCCAAGAATTGCGACTAATAGTAAACCAATTAACCCTATTATTAAAGGAGGTATGCCCGCAATACTAGCTAAATTAATTAAATTTAATATTATTAAGCCACAGAATAACCATATAAATAATGATATAAAAATAATTATAATTAATGTGGTATATTTATTCTCAGTATGATTAAAATATGTGGGTAAAATTTTCCAATTTGCCAGAAAAATTCCATTTATTAGCATCCCCAACGGGACGACAGCCATGCTCATTCGAAAATCAACAATGTCAGTTGCTAATGCTACACCTATTGAAGCCGGCACTATCGTCGTTGGTATCGTACCCAAGATACCTCCAATGGCCCCTCCTAATTTTTCCACTAGTAAAGTAACAGATATGGCCACAACTCCAGCAAACAGGCCGGCAATAAGAGCATCTTGGAACATTTCACACCTTCTTGGAATTTTTAGATTAAACATATTAACATATAATAAATAATAAATTATGTATCGGCCGAAACAAAATTATCCCACACCTTCATATAATCAATAAATGGTTGACTTAATTTAACGTCCCTAAGTTGAGTTTCGGTGAATGGAGGTTCCTTTGGTTCATATTTCTCATTTAATATTTTTTTTGGCCAATCTGGATGCGCGATACCCACTCTTGCTACACCAATAAAATCTGCACCTTGGCTGATTAATGAATTTACATCTTTGGAATTCCAAACTGCGCCCGTAGATATAATCGGAGGAAGTTGAGAGATCGAAGTAGTGAACCATTCTGTAATAAAACGAGGATCTTCTGGCTCACAAATCGAACGAGAAAAAGAATCTCCACAGGACAAATGGAGGAAATCTATTTCTTCGTCCCTTAATATCTCAGCTAATTTGATACTATCATGAAGATTGATGCCTATTTTTTCAATTTCGGGTGAAATTCGGACGCCAATGATAAAATTATCTGGTACCTTTAGTTTTATTGAGCGTAAAATTTCTATTAAAAATTTAGCACGATAAATAATATCTCCACCCCATGAATCGTTACGTCGATTAGTTTTGGAACCTAGGAATTGAGATATCAGATATCCATGGGCACCATGTAATTCAATACCATCAAAACCAGAATTAGCACACCTTAATGCCGCATCAGAAAAATCATTAATTAATCTGACAATATCTTGTTCAGATGCAGATCTTGAGAAGCCATAGAGTGATTCAGAACACTTATTTTTACTAGCTGAAATTGGTTGAACGCCTGTTAGTCTTTGAGGTGACCTCATTCCTCCATGGAATATTTGGGCAATACTAATTGCACCTTTAGATCTTAGATTGTCTGTTAATAACTTTAATCCAGCAATATGTGAGTCGTTGAAAATTCCAAATTCACCATCCCAACCTTGACCATCTTTAGAAACATGGGTTGCGGCAGTTGTGACAATTCCAAAACCTCCTTCTGCCCTTCTACACAGCCATGATATTTCTTCGGAAGATATTGTGCCATCATCATTACTTTGTTTATTAGTCATTGCAGCAAGAACTGTCCTATTCCTAACTACATGTCCTGTACGTAAAAATGTGAATGGTTTTTGTATCTGTGCCATTTTATCGACCAAAATTTTATGCCATTCTTACAATAATTCCTGCTTCATTCATCATATTTGATGCTATATCAAAATCTACTTGCCAGCGTTCTGGTATTTGGACATCTGAAGGGTAAATAACTTCGCGAATACCTGCTTGAATCAGAGATCTTGTACACCTAGAACAAGGCGGCCAAGTAACGTATGCCATTGTACCCTTGAGAGAGACTCCTATCCGAGCAGCGTGCATGATTGCATTTTCTTCTGCATGACATATCATTGGATATTTCTGATTTCGATCTTCGAGTCTTTCCAATGTATCTTCAATTCCTCTTGGAAAACCATTGAAACCAGTTGATCTAATTTCCCTATCCTCTCCAACGATTACACATCCCACTTTGGTTGAAGGATCTTTGCTCCATGTGGAGATATGTTTTGCAAGTTCAATAAAACGTAGGTCCCACTTTTCAGCCATATACATCGGCGTACGAGAGTTGCTAATCATATTGTCTACTTTGAAGGAGGATGGATTATTAATAAATCGTATAGATTTAGTTTATCTCTTTTAATAATATAGTTCATAATCTCACCAATTAAATATATACTACCTATTATCAAAACTTGTGAATTAAGTTTTTTTGCCCTTAATTCTAATTGCTTAAATGCCCTAATAGGATTATTCTGGGCCTCTATCTCATGATATCCGAGTTTTTTTAATTTAGCAATTATGACCTCAGAGGGGGTTGCAAGATTTCTCCCCCCTGATGGTTCAGTTATTATCGAATATAGGCAATTTGAAGATTTATTAAATGCCGATAAAATTTCATTAAGGTTAGATTTTCCAGTCATTCCTAATAACATTAAATACTCGCCATTAACTATTTCTAAATCATTTTTAATGCTCTCAAAATTATGTGCTGCACTTACTATTGATTTTATTCCAGGTATCCATTCAATAGCATTTGGAGACCTTCCTGGCCAACTAATTTCATATTCTTTTATCGTCCAACCTAAGTGGAGTGCTATCGTCATAGCATATTCCTTGGAAATGTCCCATCCATTATTTGAATTTGGTTTGAACCACTTTAAATCTTTGCCAGCAATATTTTCAAATACCTTTCTAACTTCTATATCTGAGTGATATAATGAAAATAAAAGCTTGTCTGGCCTATAAATTGCAGCCTTTTCCTTTGCTATTTCTACTAAAGAGTTACCCAAAATTTCAGAATGATCATAGGATATTGTAGTAATTGCACATACACTTGCATTTACCAATCTAGTTGCATCCAGTCTACCTCCTAAGCCAGTTTCAATTATTGCAATATCTATTTTTGCTTCAGAAAATGCGAGCATGGAAATTAAAAATGTAGTTTCAAAAAATGTAGGTTCGATATTAGGTTTAATCAATGATGCCTCCAAAACTGAAAATAGATATTTATCAAATATTTTTGGATTCAAGGGCCTACCATCGACCCTTATTCTTTCTTCTACAGTAATTAAATGAGGAGAAGAGAAAAAACCAACTAATAAGTCATTCTTAGAGGCTAGGGCAGACAAATTAGCACAGAGTGAGCCTTTTCCATTAGTACCTGCAACATGTATTGAGGTGAAACAATTCTGAGGATTTCCTAATCTTTTTAGCATCTCGTCACAGTTTTCTAATCCTAACTTCATACCCGCACTAATTCTATTTGTAAGCCATACTCTTGGACATGGAGCATCTTGGCCTTGTTGGTCCATGGATGGGTCAAAGTGAAATGTGTATTGAATGTCGTGGAATGTATGGAAGGGGAGAGTGCTTCGCAAATATTCCAAGCAATGCGTGAACAATGGGTTTCAATGACTGGCATGGCTAGTATGTTTATCGGAACAATTCTAATTAGTTTATTTATTCAGCCGATATATAATTTTGAGGAAGTTCGTGCTTTTGGCGAAGAAGGAACAACAGAATTAAAATTCATTTTCTTTGAGTTATTTATGATATTTTTATTTACGGTTATTATTATTTGGTTGGCAAGAAAGGGTCTTAATTACTTGATAAAGGGATTTATAATGTTAGCACTGGGAATCAGTTTGTTCTATACAATTTGGCCAATTGCTTTAATTTTAAGATGGATAGTTATGATTTCAACTGAATTTGACATATCGCCAACTCTATTGAATATGTTTGCAATATTATCAACAATTGGGTTGATGACACTATTACATAAGTTTCCAGAGTGGTATGTAGTTAACGGAGTTGGAGTCTTAGTTGGGGCCGGAGTCATAACGTTGCTTGGAGTAGCATTTACCCCCATACTAATAATAATATTTATGATAATAGCGGCATTTTATGACCATTGGGCAGTGAATAAAAGTAAACATATGCTTGAATTGGCCGATACAATGATTGATTTGAAATTACCTGTTTTATTAGTTGCTCCAAAAGAAAGAGGATATTCATTTAGAAAAGAAAATGAAAAAATAATGCAAGATGATAATATTACATTAAAAGACAATAGCCACAACAAAACAGAAAAAAAATCAAGAGACGCCTTATTTATGGGACTCGGAGATGTAATTTTCCCAGGGATATTAGTAATATCAAGTGTTACTTTCTTACCAGAGATTGGCCCAGTAGTATTTGACATGTGGGGAGAACCCACTATTCCAATTCATCTTGGGCCAATGTTAGTTGGCCTAGGAACTCTTTTTGGGGGATTATGTGGATATCTGGCACTCATGACACAAGTTGCTAGAGGTAAACCTCAGGCTGGACTTCCATTACTCAATGGAGGCAGTATTCTTGGATACATAATATTCGGAACTATTGCAATTGGTTTTGATCAATTATGGCACAACATAACGTTCTTCTGATAAGAATCTCCGATTAATTGAAGTCTGATTGATGATTCCTAGACAATGGTACTATGTTAGACATAAGCATGTTCAGAAATAATTCTGATGATATACGTACTGATCATGACAAGCGCAAAATTCCGCATGATAATATCAATGAAGTCATACAGTTAGACAATGAATGGAGAAAGGTACGATATGATGCAGACATATTAAGAAAAGAAAAAAATACTGCAGCAAGAGAGATTGGGGAAGCAAAGAAATCAGGAAATTCTGAAGCGATTAACGAAGTGATTAGAAAAGTTTCAAACATAGGCTCTGAAATTGAAAAATTAGTCTTATTAGCTGATGAATGCTTAAGTAAGAGAGACATAGTTAGAATGAAAGTACCTAATTTACTACACCCCAGTGTACCTGTTGGAGAGGATGATCAGAAAAATACCCTACATAGCATCCATGGTAAGAAAATAGAGTTTAATTTCCAAGCAAAAAATCACAATGAAATGCTGGAAGAAAATGGATGGGTAGATTTAGCAAGGGCGGCAAAAATATCTGGAAGCAGATTCTATTTTCTTAAAGGGGATTTAGCCAGATTAGAAATGGCATTACAAGTTTATTGCTCTAATTTCTTAATAAATAGGGAATATGTTCTCGTTCAACCACCTTTAATGATGAATAAAAAGGCATATGAAGGGGTTACTGATCTTAGTGATTTTGAGACAGTAATGTACGGAATAGAACCTGATAAATACTACCTAATCGCAACTAGCGAGCACCCATTGACAGCAATGAGGATGGATGAAATAATTGAGCCTTCAGAGTTACCAATAAAATTAGTAGGAATCTCACAATGCTTTAGGAGAGAAGTTGGCGCCCATGGCCTTTCGGATAGAGGAATTTGGAGAGTTCATCAATTTACTAAAATTGAACAAGTGATAATTTGCCATCCAGATGAATCTTGGAAACATCATGAAGATTTGTTGAAAAATGCGATAGATTTGTGGGACAGTCTAGAATTACATTATCGAGTCGTTAATATTTGTACTGGAGACATGGGTACTGTGGCATCCAAAAAATATGACCTAGAAGCGTGGCTTCCAGGCGCAGGAGAGTACAAAGAAGTGGTATCATGTTCGAACTGTACAGATTATCAAGCAAATAGATTAAGGATGCGTTATAGAACATCCGATGGTAATTCAGCTGTCCATACATTAAACTCTACTGCCGTAGCAACTAGCAGGGCTTTGGTTGCAATAATAGAACAATATCAAAATAAAGAAGGGAAAGTGAGAATTCCTGATGTGCTAAGATCTTTGATGAACAATCAGCAATTTCTAGAACCAATTCAGTAAATCATTCAGTTATTTCAACCAATATGGCACCCATATCAACTCTTTGCCCTACTTTATTACTGATTAGGGAAACTTCTCCATCTTTTGGAGATTGTATCTTATGTTCCATTTTCATCGCTTCCATGACCATGAGGGTTTGTCCTTGACGAACTTTTTGGCCTTCTTTGACAAGTATTTCAATTATAGTTCCAGGCATAGGGGCAACTAAACTGCCTTCATTATGTTTTGACTTAGCACTGCCAATTTCATGTGATTTTACAACATGAATCCTGCCATTTAAGTGGATCCACCATGAATCTTTAACTTTTACAACATGTGCTAATTGAGATTTACCCATAATATTAATCCAAAGTCTATCAGACTTAGAATCCCGACTTATGGATATATTGGGTATGGAAATTATTTCTTCATCACTTTTTAAGAAAGTCATTTCGAGATTGCCTCCGACATCTACCATGTCAGTAGTATATCTTTTTTCATCATCACCTATACTCCATTCCATATTATTACCTCATGGAAAATTCCGAGAAAGTGTCCTGAATGGATCACTACCATGGCCATTATAATCGTCTGATAAAACATAATTTTTTTGGTCGTAATTTATCTTATCAAGACCTAATTTTTGGGCACTTGATGCTATTGCTATCAAATGAGAAGGATCGATGGCTGCTTCGGAGAATAATTCATCGGGTGCATTATCAAGAAAATCAGTAGTTACCATGCCATTAGAAAAGGCATTATCATTAATTACGTCTTTCAGAAAGCCAATATTAGTGATAACGCCTAATGCGATAAAATCTGAAAGAGCGGTGTCCAATCTCCTAATTGCAGCCTCTCTTGATGATGAATGAACGATTAACTTAGCAAGCATAGGGTCGAAATCTACAGTTATTTTATCTCCTTCACGGAAACCAGAATCTATCCTCACACCGGGACTTGAGGGGGTATCCCATTTTGAAAGAATTCCAGTAGCAGGTAAGAATCCATTTGAAGGATTTTCAGCATATATACGTGCCTCTATTGAATGTCCATTTATATTGATTTCTTCTTGTATAATCCCTAATTCCATTCCTGCCGCAATTTCAAATTGCTTCTGAACAATATCAATGCCAGTAACTAATTCAGTAATTGGGTGTTCCACTTGTAAACGAGTATTCATCTCAAGAAAGAAAAATTCCCCCTTAGTCGAAAGAAGAAATTCGACAGTCCCTGCACCAATATAATTTACAGACTTGGCTGCAATAATAGCAGATTTACCCATTGATTGACGCAATTCATCAGACAATATTAGACAAGGTGTTTCTTCTATTACTTTTTGGTGCCGCCTCTGGAGGGAGCAATCTCTCTCATTTAGATGTATAGAGTTTCCATGTTTATCGCATAAAACTTGTATTTCTATATGTCTAGACTTGCTTAGAAGGCGTTCGACATATACTGTTCCATCGCCAAATGCTGCTGCGGCTTCCCTTGATGCAGCCTCGTATTGATTTTTAAGTAATTTTGGCTCATAGACAGCGCGCATTCCTTTTCCTCCCCCTCCTGCACTTGCCTTGAGAAGTAAGGGATATCCGACTCTAGCGGCTGCAGCGGCTAATGGCTCCATGTAATTCTGACTATTTGTAATAACTAATTCTTCTCCTGGAATAATTGGGACTCCGAAATCAATCATTTTTTTTCTTGCAGATATTTTATCTCCCATTACTTCTATTGATTCAGGAGAAGGGCCAATCCATACTAAGCCAGCATCAGATACTTTTCTTGCAAAATTTGCTCTTTCTGAAAGAAATCCATAGCCGGGATGTACCGCCTCAGCACCCGAAGATTTTGCGGCAGAAATTATTGCTTCGATATTCAAATATGTTTCTGATAAAGTTTTTCCAGGTAAATGAATAGATTCATCCGCAATTTCGGCATGTAATGAATTTATGTCAGAATCTGAATATACGGCTATACCTCTTAGTCCTGCTTCCTTAGCAGCATGAATTATTCTGACCGCTATTTCTCCCCTATTTGCAACCAATATTGATGAAAAGGGAGTGGGCGAATTTTGCATCCAATTAGGGATCATATTATTCCTCCAAATTTTCTTTATTCCATTCTGGATTTCTACGTTCTAAGAAAGAAGAAAGTCCCTCTTGCCCTTCTTCAGAGCTCCGCATTTCACTAGTCTTATCAAGGGTCCATTGGCGAAGTTCCTCGTCACTACCTTGCCACCTATCAAAGACTAAAGTAAGTTTTTTTGCCTCATATGCCGCCATTGGCCCAGTAGACATAACCTCTGAAATTACTTCATTTAATGAAAATTCGAATAAATCTGGAGATTTTACAATATCGTTAATGTAACCTATTCTTTGCGCTTCATTTGCATCTATCTTACTGGCGAGTATAGATAAACGACGAAAATGTGAACTACCTATTTTACGATAAACATATGGTCCAATTACTGCAGGTAAAATACCTAATTTTGCTTCGGATAAGGCAATTTTTGAATTGGATGATGCAATTACATGATCAAGGCATGCAACCAGCCCTGCACCACCTCCCAGTGCCACCCCTTGAATACAGCCAATTGTAAAACAAGGATGAGCCCAAAGAGAGTTGAATAAATTATCCAGTCTTATAGAGTCGGCCCTATTTTCTTCAACCGATTTAGATCCTGCATCCCTCATCATGTTAATATCAGCACCCGCACAGAAATGTTTACCTTTAGAGGACAGTATTAATACTCTGAGGTATTCATTTCCGCCTGTATCAAATATAGACTTTTTTGTAGCTACTGAGTGATCTTTAGTCCATTTTAGTACCTGTATGATTTCGGTAATTAATTGCTCATTCAGCGCATTGTATACCTCTTCACGTTGAATATTTAAATATGCTAATGATCCAACTATTTTTAAATCACATAGTTCCGTATTTGGCATTTTTTCCCATACTTTCAAAAATATCACATCCTAAATACGCCATAATTTTGATCTGGCATTGGAGCATTCAAACTAGCTGAAATACAAAGTCCGAGTATATCACGGGTATCGCGTGGATCAATGATTCCATCATCCCATATCCTCGCCGTAGAATAATATGGTGAGCCTTCAGTTTCATACTTCTCGAGTATTGGATTTCTGAAATCATTCAAAGCGTTCCCAGACATTGGGGACTCGCCTTCTCTTGATCTTTGATCTTGCTTTACGGTCGTTAGTACATCTGCAGCTTGTGGGCCACCCATAACTGATATTCGTGAATTTGGCCACATAAAGAGGAAACGAGGGTCATAAGCACGCCCGCACATGCCATAATTTCCAGCACCGTGTGATCCACCAATCACCACAGTAAACTTAGGAACAGGAACACAAGAAACAGCGGTTACTAATTTAGCTCCATCTTTAGCTATTCCGCCGGATTCTGCATCCTTTCCAACCATAAATCCCGTTATATTTTGTAAGAAGATTAGTGGTATCCCTCGTTGACCGCATAACTCAACGAAATGGGCGCCCTTTAGAGATGACTCAGAAAAAAGTATTCCGTTATTTGCAATAATACCTACGGGGTACCCATGTATCTTAGCAAATCCACACACAAGTGTTTGACCATAACGATTTTTAAATTCATGAAAACGCGAACCATCTACAATCCGTGATATTATTTCCCTAACATCATAAGTAGTCCTATTATCTGTTGGAATAATTCCCAATATTTCATCTGAATCATATGAAGGCTCTTCATTTTGAGAAGTATTTAGCCTATGCTTTGGTTTGATATTTAGATTTTCAACTATATTTCTTACCATTCTTAATGCCTCTGGTTCATCTTCAGCAAAATGATCCGCCACACCTGAATCTCGAGTATGAACATCGGCGCCACCTAATTCTTCAGCAGAAACTTCTTCACCTGTAGCTGATTTAACCAGTGGAGGGCCTGCAAGGAATATTGTTCCATTTTCTTTCACTATTATGGATTCATCGGACATTGCAGGAATATATGCCCCTCCAGCAGTGCATGAACCTAGAACTGCAGCAACTTGAGAGATGCCTTTGCTTGATAATAAAGCCTGATTCCTAAAAATTCGACCAAAATGAAGCTTGTCCGGAAAAACTTCGTCTTGCATAGGAAGGAATGCTCCTCCGGAATCAACCAAGTAAATACAGGTCAAATTATTTTCTTCTGCAATTTCTTGCGCTCTAATATGTTTCTTAACAGTCATTGGGTAATATGAACCTCCCTTAACAGTAGCATCATTGGCCACAAACATACATTCATTTCCATTAACAACTCCTATTCCCGTGATTATACCTGCAGAATATGCTTTGCCATCATAGAGGTCATGAGCAGCGAGTGGTGATAATTCCAAAAATGGAGTCCCGGGGTCGCAAATGTCAGATATTCTCTCTCTTGCTAATTTCTTATTCCTATTCCTATGACGGGCAACATATTTTTCCCCTCCACCAAGTTTAATTTGAGATATTTTCTCATTTAGATCATTGATAAGCGAAAGATTTTTTTCTTTACGCCGTGTGAAATCTTCATCTGAGATGTCGACTCTAGTTGGTAGTCTCTCCATTTTCTTCAACCCCTCACATAACGTGTAATTATTCAATTGTACTATTTTTTAAATTTATATAATGAAATTAGACTCCTAATGATAATCGGAAAACATCTCTAAGACCAGGGGCCATTCCAACCACTAACATAGCTAATCCGATTAATAATCTAAGGTGTTGTTGTCGATACTCGAAGTTGGAAATGGTGAAGAAATACCATATTAAACCCCCTAGGCCTAACTTTACTACCGTGAAGCCTGCTGCAGTATCAAATTTATCAATTATCCAAGCAGATAATACATGTTTCTCCGAGTAATTAAAATAATCAATACCAATCCATGTTGCTAATCCATCAAGAAATTGGCCGGCAACTGCTAAAAATACTACAGGGTAAGCCCCAATTGCTCTTTTCCTTAGTTTCTCGATTAAGTCTTTTTCTTCAGATTGTGAATTAATATATTCTTCTTCAGTCATGGAAACTGGCAATACCCCAGCAATTAATCCATTTTCATACAATTCTTTTGCAGAATTTTCTCCAATAATATACATCAAGTATGCCGATATTGAAGGCAGACCTATGACCACTAATAATGGCCACAGAGTTAATTCATCACTTGGTACGCTCATTGCGTATGAAGAGAGTGCTCCGAAAAATACTAATGAGCCTCCAATTCCAACAACGTATACGACTCTCTGGATTGGAGTAAATACTCTCATTGATTTTTGTAAAATTTGTGGCAGAAAAACAGCAAGTAACCCGATTATCTTCAGAGGAGCTAAGTTGATATCATTATCAATGACTGTATGGCTATTGGAAATTGACCAGGAATATATGAGGAAATGTGAAAGTATCAAAATACTAGAGAACGTAGTTAATTTTGATTCCAAATTATCGTTGTCTTTAGAATTATTAGCAATTAAATATGCCAGAGTACCCGATATAATCACCCAAGTAGCGGTCTGAAAATGGATTCCTGGACTAACAAAATATACGGCCAAATCAGAATCAAACATTTGTGCATCTTCCACAACTTCTCCAAATGAGGCCCATAGAACATAAGGGAATAATGCGATTATAGAATAATCACTAGAATCTATGTCAAAATATCTTAAGAACGCGGCTAAAGCAACAACAAACATTGCTAATATAAATGCATAAGTCATTGTATTAACTGTATTATAGCCTGCATCGGAAAATTCCTCATCAAATATAGGATTAAGATAATACTCATAAATAAAATCAGTTAGAGGATTTGAAAAATCTAAAAAGTTTAGGAATAGTCCAATTAAAAATATTATTGACGTCGCTAAAATAATATTTATTGACAATTTTTCATAATCATATAACTCCTCTAGATGATTAGGCATGGTCCGGGCGAAGAGATTCTCCGCTTAGATATGGCGGTTTTTTTATTCTTCTTCGTACACTATTTCTTCATCTTCAGCGAGTTGCAGCATATTTGATATTTCTTCTTCGTTTTGAGGATCAACTTGCGAGTTAGTAAATTTACGCTCGGCCTTACGGCGCGCATCGGCTAAACCTGGAACTAACACATCGAAGCCAGATTGCGGTTCCTGAGATTTATCCTGAAATGATTCTAAACTTCTTGATTGAATTCTTTGCCTTCTTCTATCTTGTTCCAGGCCATATAATACAGTACCATGTTCTGAACCTCTGAGTATGCCTTCTATTGCAGGAACAGAAATTGCGAGGCCTTCATTATCACCAATTATTAAGACTGTTGAGCCATAAATCGCTATTTCACAACCAGAAAGTTCCTCAATTAAACTCCTTATTCTCCCATTTGTTCCAATTAAACGACTTCTCATTCTTCTTATTTGATTTGGTTGTCTCCCGACCCATTCTCTGATATCAAACATCCTTAGAAATATATCATCTTCAATAAGTTGTAGGGCCCTTTTCGGAGCTAATCCCCTTCCAATTGACATAATTACATCAGGCATCTTCATACGTACTATTGGATCTACATCTTCAGAATTCCAAATAATGTTAACTTCTCCTGATACTGAGTCTATATTTAACTTACCATCGCATGCATTTTCAATCATCTTGCGGGTTACCCCACGCTTTCCAATAAGTACTGCGATGCGATCTTTGGGTATACGCGCTAGATGCTCCATTGTCACCGTCAGAAAGTCATCAGATTTAATCTCCGCCCGGAAGTGGTGGTAAAATTGGAACTGGATCGTCTAAAACCCTAACTAAACAATCCGCAATATTTACCTCAAAACCTTGGCGGTTAATCCATTCTACGAGTCTTGTTACATCTCTTACTAAGAATTCTTGAGCGTTTGGATGCTGATCAGTTACTGCTTGCCCGACGTCTATTACCCAAATATCATTATTTTTTATCAAAATGTTATACTCACTGAAATCAGCATGAACTAAATTGCAGGTTTGCCAGTTTATTGCAACAATGTCAAGAAGTTGGGAAAATACTTCATAAGGATCATCCAAAGTAACATCTCTTAATCTTGGGCTAGCTTTTTCTTCGCCTATAAATTCCATGATTAACACATTCTTAAAATGGGAAATGGGCATTGGAACTTGCAGACCATTTTTCCTCATTCTCTTTAGATTTCTATATTCTTTGCGGACCCATATATTTACTAATTCTCTATGACGGCGAGATAGCCCTCCGAACCGTGGATCTCCATCGATATATTTGGCTAAGCTTTTGAATACAGCATTTGTAGTGTGGAATATTTTTACAGCTACTGGGCCCTGATTACTAGTGGCATAGAATACATGGGCTTCTTTGCCTCGTGCTATCGGATACTCGATTGTCTCAATATCTCCCTTCTGCATCATCTTATGGATGGCTAACAATGTAGAACTATCAAAAACTTGATCAAAAACTCTACGATCTACCCATTCATAACGTCCTTTACCCATAACTCCCTGTAGGCCATGTTCAACTTCATTAAACATTTTTTTAAACCTTGGTTCAGATATCCATTCATGCTTCTTTTCACCCTTCATAAGGGCATCAAAGTCTGGTTCCAAATCCCATTCTTTTTTTTTAGTCATCTATTTTCACCCAAAGAATGAGTCGATGTCATCGTCTGCATCTTTGGTAACTGGAGCAGGAGTACTCTTTACTTCTTCTATTTCTACGTCATCGGATACTTCTTCATTTGCTAAAATTTCTTCTGGAATAATTTCTTTAGATTTGGCATCTTTATTGTTATTATTTATCTGTGAGTCATCTGACATTCCGAACACATCGACTATTTCTGGTAAAACACCTTTTCTTGAGAGGTACAATGATTGAGTCTTAGTATATCTCATACATACATTTGCTTTTACATCCTGAAATTCCCAAGGTTGTAACGTAATCAAATCTCCTTCCCTTACCCATTGCCTCCTACGCATCTTACCTGGTATTCTTGCTAGACGGGTTTGCCCATCTTCACATACTGAACGGACACGTCGGCCGCCAAGAATTTGATCCGCTATTGCAAACATCTCATTTACTTTTCTATTAGGTAATGGCACCCTAATACGATCTCCAGTACCTGATTCTAGACGTGCAAGAAGTTCAGCATCAACTTTCTCTTCCCTACGTGCCACGTGTCTCGGTTGAGAGTCACCTATGTGAAGTTGAGCATATTTATCTTACTAAAAGAAAAGATTGTGCTGCTTCATTAACAATCCCTAGTAAAGATTCAGATAGTGGTCCTATACCACATAATAAAGTCAGTAGAGCGCAAAGTACAATCGTGAGTCTGAGATAGATTGCGCGGTCCAAAGGATCATCGGTAATTGGATCTTCAAAGAACATAATCAAACCTATCCTAAGGTAGTAAAATAAAGATATTGCACTGTTTATTACAATTGCGATCGCTAACCAAAAAATCATATTTACACTAGTGATCCATGTAAAGACAGCTACTGAAGTGATGCTCCCAGTACCAGCAGAGAGGTTAATTATTCCATTTATCATTAACAATTTAGATAAGAACCCTGAAAGAGGAGGGACGCCAGCCAATGATAGCATAAAAATGAACATTGATAAAGCGATAATTGGATCCCTACGAACTAATCCATTTAATCCAGATATAGTATGGCTACTTCCTTCATTTTCAATTAGAGTAAGCACCATAAAGGCTCCAAATTTGAATAAAACTAATATTGTTAGATGAAAGATTATTGCAGTTAAAATTAACGTATTTGATTCAAAATCCCCTAACCCGGTACCAATTGCTGATAGTGCAGCCATCATGTAGCCAGCATGTGCTACGCTAGAGTATGCTAACATCCTCTTTGGGTTATCGCTAGTAAGGGCAGCAAGATTGCCCCATGTCATAGTAATAACAGATATTATTGCCAGTGCAAACATCCAATATGCTTCTTCTCCAGACTCTGGCATTGTGATGATGAGAAGAATCCTCATCATTGCTACAAAGCCCATAGCCTTGGATGCCGTAGCCAAAAGTCCAGCGACTGGAGAGGATGCCCCAGAATAAGCATCAGGGGTTGCTAAATGAAATGGCGCGGCTCCAACCTTGAAACCAAATGCAACTAACATTAATCCCATGCCGATACCTGCAAAGGGATCCAAAGAATCCATATTTTGCCATGCATTTGTTAATGATGCAATCTCAAGATTACCATTCCATAGATACAAAAGTGACATCCCATAAATTCCGATTGCTGAAGCCACAGAACCAACAATAAAATATTTAGTTCCTGCTTCGCCACCTATTTGACTTTCTTTGTGAAAACCAACTAAAACATATGAAGATAATGAGGCTAATTCAAGACACACGAAAAGCATAAACAAATGGGTTGATTTAGCGACCAAACACATCCCTAAACCTACCATTAATAATAAAATGTAGAAATCAACTTGCCTACGGTTGTTCATCAATATTGTAATTTTAGAATTTTTGGAGGCAGTTGTGTCCTTATCATTTGGTATTTTAGCATCAGATTTTGAAGGTAATCTGTAAAATGCAGATATGGAAGTAAGCAATAAAGCAAAGGTAAATATCATTGAAAATAAACTAGTAAATTGATTAATCTCAATAATAGGGGGCGCAGTAGCAGTTTTATTCTCCAATAACATAACTAATGACATTAACGAAGCTGAAGCGAATGTAATGATTGCTATAATACTTGGAATAACTGGATTACTAACTAGGCTAAACCTAGTTCCCCCGATTAATACAGGAATATGAGTTCTTGTAAGGGGTAATCTTATTTTTGCATCGCCAAGATTTGGAATAACTATCATCATCAACATACCAATTGTCATGATCACTTCAGGAATGAGAATATCGAGTGGTATATCATTTAGGGAATTCATTTTAAAACCTCCATTAGCCAATCAATATTAGAATTCCATGTATCCTTATTTTGCATTGCTTCAACTAATGTTTCTGTCACAAAACCGGTGCTCCAAGATGACATCATATCCCAAAATATAAATGGGAATATTCCGAATAAAATGGTCAACAATCCAAGAATAAACATACCTGTATTTTCATGCCATGTGATATCACGAGGTTGCTCACCATTAAGAGTATCAGGAAGTATTCCATGATGAGGATCATCAGACTCAAATATAGTTCGTTGCATTGATGTTAGATAGTAGGTCGCGGTTATCACTAACGTTAATGCAGGTAGCATAACTAACCAGCCAAATTCCATCCAGAATGCTATTAAAATTGCTACTTCAGCAACAAATCCTGCCATCAAAGGAAGGCCGAGACTAGCCATCCAACCTAACATCATATGACCCGATAAATAGGGAGAATGATGGGCTATCCCCCTCATTGAACCTATTTCAAGGGTATGATAATGATGTTTGAATGCCCCTGCAACTGCGAATAATAGGGGACTAATTATTCCATGTGCGAACATCATAAATAATGCTCCTGCGATACCTAAGGGTTGCATAGTAGCAATTCCAAGGAATATTAATCCCATGTGCGACACAGAAGAATAAGCAACCATTCTTTTTAGATTGGTTTGGCCCATGCAAACCCAAGCACCATAAACTAGGCTGGCCATACCTAAGAAAATCAATAAAGGTATGAAAACTATTGTAGATTCAGGAAATAGAGTTACGGCTATTCGAAGGAATCCATATGCCCCCATTTTCAACATCACACCTGCCAATAACATTGAACCAGCAGTAGGTGCCTGCACGTGAGCATCAGGCAGCCAAGTATGAACAGGGACGCTGGGCATCTTAGTAGCGAACCCTACAAGAAGAAGAATCCATACAAAATGCCTTAGGCCTTCACTTGGAATTAAATTTTCTTGAGCAACCATTTCAACAAGATCGAAATGATGCCCCGTCATAGAACCAAGTCCTGAAATTGGATTAGTGTGGAAATACATAATTAAAATTCCAATTAACATAAAAACACTAGCAGTGAATGTATAAATAAAGAATTTCATAGCCGCATATTTTCTATCATTTCCACCCCACACTAGAATGAGTAAGAACATAGGAATTAATGTTAATTCCCAAAATACGTAGAATACAAATAAATCCAATGAAACAAAAACACCCAATAGGGCTCCTTCCATAATTAATAATAGAGGATGGAAGAGATGTCCTCTTTTTGCATCCCATTCCACCAACATAGAAATAGGGATTAGTAAAGTCGTGAGCCAAATCATTGGGAATGATAATGCATCTGTACCAACTTTCCATTGAACGCCTATTGAAGAAATAAGTGAGAAAGGATCGTTCTTTAGTACATAATTACCTTGCATAATGTTTGTCCAATCTATATCTCCAATAAATCCGAAAAATAGCATAGTAGCTATTACAAATATCCCCAAGGCGATCCCCATACTAATATTACGAGTAACTTTTACCAAATTAGAGGATATTTCTTTTGGCAATATTTGAGGCATCAGGAGTAAAATTAGTCCAGTGAATATTGGAGTAATAGTAATTATTGTTAAAACGTCTAAACTCAAGATCCCATCCCCCAAATTAAAATAAATATAGAAAGCGTTCCGACCGCAGCCATAAGAATATAGTCTCGTGCACTACCTGTTGTAACTCTCCGAATTTGTAATGAACCGAGGACTGCTTTTGATTCAATTTGTTTTATCATTCCATCGATGATTGTGCGATCAAACCAAGCAGATAAATTAGCAAAAGGGATAATAGATTTTGAGATAATATATTCATACATGTCATCGAAGTAAAGCCTATTTTGGAGGGCCTTGGACATTTGTGAGTTAGATAATTCAGATACATCTTGAGATCCAAATTTACTAGATAGCGATACCAACCAACCGATCAAAGGGTTTGCCTTTTCGCCCTCTTTCAAATTACCTCCATGAATTCTGGCCGCCATAATAGGGCCAATTATGAAAGATAAGAAGATAGTAATCCATCCAATTAATCTTGTATTCATATCATTTGGAAGGAAAGCATGTTCTAGCGTATCCAAAACTGAAGAAATTATACCACCGTGCATTTTCAGATGATCCGTTTCAGAAGCTAAGAAATCAATAATTCCAAATAATGACAATATAAAGCCGCCTATTGCTGTAATGATTGTAAGAATTAACAAGGGCTCTCTAATCCAGGGGGTTGATTCATGAACATGGTCAATAACATCACTTTTTGGTTCGCCTGCAAATGTCATTAGCCACATTCTCGACATATAGAAACCTGTCATACCTGCTGTGGCTAAAATTAGAATAGCCGGTAAAAACATCAAGGGCTCCTCTTCTAGCGCCGCTTTCCAAGTTTCAGCAATTATTCCTTCTTTGGACCAAAATCCTCCAATTAATGGTACACCAATAATTGACATTGATCCAAACATCATTGCCGTGGCAGTAATGGGCATCTTTGAGGCTAATCCGCCCATATTCCGCATATCTTGTGGATCAAAATTATTATTATTTTGTCCTTTATGAATATGATCGTGTGCATGATGAACTTCATGAATTACAGAACCACTTGCCATGAATAACATTCCCTTAGCCATAGCATGGTTGAAAAGATGGAACATGGAAGCACCAAAAGCAATAGTTGCTGCATGGTGATGACCTGTGTTATAGAACCATAGAGCTACCCCCAGACCAGTAAAAATATATGCCAGTTGACTCATTGTTGAATATGCTAGAACTTTCTTAATATCATTTTGAACAAACGCGATTGAGGCGGCCATAAATGCAGTTATCCCGCCTATATATGCAATAATTATACCTAATTCTTCCAAGCCAGCCAGTCCATTATGATGTACATCAACAAACGGGACCATGCGTGCCACAAGGTAAAGGCCAGCATTAACCATTGTAGCCGCATGAATTAGCGCAGAAACAGGAGTCGGGCCCTCCATAGCATCAGGTAACCAGACATGCAGAGGGAATTGTGCAGATTTTCCAACTGCGCCTACAAATAATAATAACAAAGCCCAGAACAATTGATTGGACTCAACTAACGCCCCTGCAACTCCTGTGGAAGGATCATCAAAGATAACTTCGAAGCTTAATGAACCGTAAATATCATACAAAATTAATAATCCTACCATCAAAAAAACATCTCCTACTCTAGTCGTCAAGAATGCTTTCTTTGCAGCATAGGCAGCACTTACTTTCCAATAATAAAAACCAATTAAAAGATATGAACAAAGCCCCATAATTTCCCAGAATATGAATAGCCAGAGAAAACTATCAGCCAATACCATTCCAAACATTCCCATACTAAAAAGAACGAATTCGGCATAAAAACGATGATTCCGATCTTCATTAATTGGATCGGTATTCATGTACCCCATACTAAACCAACATATTAGAAAACAAAGGAAAGTTGCTACAAACAAAATCATTAAACTTATCGAATCTATCCAAATTCCTACTCCAATAATTCTTGTTTCGGGATGAATAGTATAATCGGATTGAAGGAAGTCAAAAGTAATCCATTGAAACCATTCAACCACTGTATGATGAGAAAATTGTTGATTTTCTGATAAGTAATCGAATAGTATCCATATCGCAACATAAAGGGACACTCCAAGGGCGCCTAAGGCTAAAACTCCGCCTTCTTTGTATTTTTCTTTCCACATAATATTTTTATTATATATTTGACCAATTAGAAGAATTGTTGGAAAAACTAGTAGAGGAACTAGTATAATTAAAAAGGCTGCATCGAAAGAATCCATACCTAATGCGTATTTCATTATTGGAACAATAAGTAATAATGGAATTAGTGGATAAATTAATGGATATTCATGTTTATTTTGCCCCATCATTACACCTCAGTTCCTCAGTATGTTAGCATCTTCAAGAGAGATTGTTTCTTGAGTGCTATACATTGAAAGTAAAATTGCAAGACCTATTGCTACTTCTGCCGCTGCTATCGCTATAGCAATGGCAGTGAATACCCAGCCATTTACATCAGAATAGTACATTGCTCCAGCAACGAAATTTAAATTTGCAGAGTTTAGCATTAGCTCAATACACATTAGAACAACTATTGCATTTTTATGATAAAAAGTACCTAATAGGCCGATGCCAAATAATATTACCCCAAGACCAACTATCCAACTAGGATCTATCATCATTCTTCCTCCTTAGAAGTAAAATTATGATCAGGGGTAAATATTTTTTTATTTTGAATATTTTCGATATCATCAGAAATTTCTCCTCGAATATCCCATACTAAGTTTATCAAACGTTCGTCTCTAACTAAATATGAGGCTCCAATCATCGCCATTGCGAGAAGTGCCCCTAAGATAATAGTAACAAATGCCCATTCATTGAAAATTGAGTCTGCAAAATCAATAGTAGTAGGAGGAATTCCTGAAGGGCCCCACATTGGATGGGAATTTACTTCTTGTAGTAAGAGAAGAACAAATATAAAAACGCCAACTGAAGTAACAGCAGAAAGTGCCCTCATTAATAGTCAGCCTCCTGAATTTTACGTCTAGTAAGCATGACGCCAAATTGAACGACCAGCATAACAGAGCCAAGATAAACTAAAATTTGGATTGCAGCTAACATTTCTGCCCCTGCAAGGACAAAAACCCCTGCAACAGCAATAAAAGTCAGCATAAGTGAGAGTAAAGAATGTGCTACTCTTTTTGAGAAGACGCACCCCAGTGCTCCACTTATAGCCAATAATGACATAATAACAAAAACTATTGCTTGAAAATCAATTAGCAAAATTATGCCTCCAATTTAGCGGCCTTCTTAGCACGCTTTTTTTTCTCTTTCTCAGCCCTCTTAGCGAGTTCCATATCTACTCTCTCTTGATGGACGGCTGGCAATAAACGAGTGCGGCTAGCATCCATCCATAATTGCTCACGATTATATCCGGTCATGCCATCATACTCATTTGTCATAAAGAACGATTCAAAGGGGCAAGCTTCGGCACACAAGCCGCAAAACATACAACGACCTAAATCTATTCTGCCTGATACAATATCTTGCTCTGCAGGTTTTAACACGGAAGTATCTATTTCTTCTATACCTGATCCATCTTGCCAACGAACTGTGGCGGTATCGCCAGTAATATCAATAATTTCTGCGAAGTCGTACTGTTGAGGAGGGGCTTTGTGAGCATTTACCAAATCAAATTCATCTTCTATCTGTTTAAAAGTTTCTTTTTCTCGAGCGGCTAATCCTCCGGCTTCTAACTCACTACCATAACCATGCCATTCATCCCCTTCATTAGTAGTGTCTAGGACGTTGACTCTTGTTTCACTAGTCATATGTAAGCAGTCGTTTGGACATGCTTTGATGCATGCTTTGCAAGCAGTACAAGTTTCCCATACAATACCTATACGTCCGTTATAATTTCCAGGAACGAAGAGCCACGGCTCCATATCTTCAAGTCTCTCATATGGAAACATAATAGTTACAGGGCGTTCCAAGAATGGTAATGCAGGAGAAGATTCTCTATCTGCAGAATATATATGGCCTTTTGAAGGGTGATTGTTTCCAATTCTTTGTGATGTAAATTCATCCATCATATTTGCTCTTTGATTATGGTAATTATTTTTCAAGAATTTGGCTTTACCGATGTAAGGAATTGTACGTAATGCTGTCTTCATTGTTATCCACATAGGCCTGATAACAAGATTACGAAAATTTGGAGTTGCGTGTGGATGGCCTGTATTATATTCTGGATTTGTCACTAATTCACCTCCTATTTTCTTTGACTACCTGGGTATGCTTTGGATAATGTTTGAGTACTATATGGTCTGCGTGATTTGGCTAAAGCTTCTTCATCTTCATCTATTGCATATATTACGAAGAAGAAGATGGCAATTAATGATAATAATGGCGCCGTCCAAATAGGCCATCCGGATTCAGACCATACTTCAAGCCGTAAGAAAGTAGCTATTACAAGATTTACAAGAGAAAGTGGAAGAAGGTATAACCATCCAAATTCTAATATTTGATCTGTACGAATTCTATGTAAAGAGGCTCTAATCCAAACAAAAAATGCAAACAAAATCCATGCTTTTAATAAAACCCAAACTAATCCAGGAATAATGGTAAAAATTAATCCAAACGAAGAGCCTATAAAAGGTAAAGAGGATAAAGAATCTTGGAATGGAAACTCCCAACCTCCTAAGAAGAACATAGCGAACAAGATGCAAGCAGCATAAGCCCTCATCATTTCAACAGCAAACATAAGCCCCCATCGTATCCCCCCATATTCAGTCCACCATCCCTCAACTAATTCTGCTTCTGCCTCAGGCATATCAAATGGGATACGTTCAACTTCTGCAATCATAGTTACAAGAAATAATACCGCACCTAATGGCAGAATAAAGATATTCCAGGTGTTAGATGTTTCTATTTGGAAATCAATGATCTCCAATATATTGAATGATCCGCTTACTACAGCGATGCTCAAAACAGTAATTAATAGCGGTATTTCATAAGCCGTTAATTGTGCAGCAGAGCGCATTCCGCCAATAAGTGTGTATTTGTTGTTAGATGCCCATCCTGCAAAGAAAACTCCTAATGGTGCAACGCCAAATATTGCCATCATAAAAATTAATGACAAGTCAGGATTTGCTGCCCATATGTGAGGTCCAAAGGGCACAAATGCGAAAACCATTATTGTAGTTGAGATTATTATCACTGGTGCAACTTCAAAAACTAATTTGTCTGCCTTATCTGGGACCATGTGTTCTTTTGTAGCAAATTTCATGAAGTCAGCAAGGGCTTGAAAGAATCCAGGAAATAAAAACCATATCCCGTGATAGCCACGATTATTAACCCTAGAAATAGTTTTTTCCGGGTGGTCATTTCCAAAAGATGCATTCAATTTCTTATTGACGAATCCAATAGGTTTGCCTAGTCCCATTGGTAACTTATTCCACCAATCTCCAGCGGTTGCATTGCCCTCACCTATCCATAGACTACGTAGTGAAGTAGTAGCGCCAATTCTATCCATTAACCTGGCTATGAATTTCCGTTCAATATAGGGGACCACCATAAGAGTAAGCATCATCACTGCAAAAACTACTGTACACATTATTGTAGCAATGAAAAAGGATTCCAATGCCGGTTGAATAGTAGCAAATTCAGATTGCATTGAAGATGGCAGCAAATCATGAGTAGCATCCATGGACCAGCCAATGATGGATTCAGTCCAACCACGAATGTTTAACCAATCACTACTAGCCAAAAAATCACCTATCTGTTTCCCCAATACAGGGATCAAAAGAACCCATAATTGCAGGTATGTCTGCAACTTTGTAACCTATCATGCATTTGGATGCAAATGGAATTGTGATAAATATAGGGGATCTGATTGAGACTCGATAAGGCATTTTACCTCTTCCTTCTCCACCTCCTGCTAAATAGAACATTGATTCACCCCTACTATCTTCAAAGTGATGTGATCCATATGTACCTTCAGGAGCACGAGAAGGGGCTTTTGCTAATATTTTAGGATCTCCTGATTCGTGGTGAGTTTCTGCACCTCCGGGCATCTTATCTAATGCTTGCAATACTAAATCTGCACTTTGCCTCATTTCTTCAACCCTGATTCGATACCGATCATAGCAATCTGCTCCTTTGATGGAAGAACGTTCAACTGCTGGTGCCCAGTCAAGTTCTGAATATACTGAATATGGATGTGAGGTTCTAATATCATGATTTACCCCTCCAGCTCTAAGATTTGGCCCTGATACTCCATGATTTATCATTTCCTCTGGTTTTGCATATCCGACTCCTTGGCTCCGGATTAAAAATATAGTACTTTCATCAAAAAGGGATTCATACTCTTGGATACGATCTAAAAATAATCTCAGTTTATGACGTGCGCGCATTGCAAAACCATGAGGTAGGTCACGCTTTACACCTCCAACTCGAGGGAAGTTGTAATGCATCCTTGAACCACCCAGTTCTTGTAATAAATCCATCATCATTTCTCTTTCTCTAAGGCACCATACCATTACTGTTAGATTTCCAATATCTGGTCCATATGCACCGAGCCACATCAGGTGGCTTGCAATTCTTTGTAATTCAACTGCTACAAGACGGATATATTCTGCCCTCTCTGGGACTTGCACGCCAAGGAGATCTTCGGCAGCATAGATGTAAGCATGAGACCATGTATTGGCACTCGCGTAACATAATCTATCGCAATATGTTGTTATTTGGGTAAAATCACGTGATTCACAAATTTTTTCAACACCTCTATGGATATATCCTAAATCTGGTTCAGTATCAACTACCGTTTCTCCATCAACTTTTACCTTCAATGTCCATAGACCATGCGTCATAGGATGTTGCGGGCCCATTGAAATCCACATTTCTGCCATTTTTTCACCTCACTTAACTCTCTCAGAATCTGCAGGTTTTCTTTTGAAACCTTGGACATCGTCATACATTTCCTCAAAATTGTGATATCTTAATTTGTGTTGCTTTTGAAGAGGGTGATAACCTTTTGGAGTTTCATGAGGCTGCAGCACACGGCGCATACCCTCATGTCCTTCAAAATCGATACCTACCAAATCCCATGTTTCTTTTTCATTCCAATCGGCCCCGACCCAAATATCTTGTACACTTGCAACTTTAGGATTTCTAGTCTCTGAAATTGGTATGCTTATCTGAATCTCTAAAGGGACATCTGAACCTTCTAACTCAGAAGAATTTGTTATTATTGGCTCCACCACGCCATCGACGATTGGAGGATTTTTAACACCTGTCCTTAGGAAATGATACACTACTTCCCACTGTTTATCAGATGAATCAGGCCAATGAATTCCAGTTATCATAGAACAATAATCAATACCATAATCTGTGAATAAAGACTCTGCTACTTTACGCCAGTTGTCAGGAGAAATTGTAAGATTGACCACAGGCCTAACTTGTGTACCATTTGCCCTTTTGTCAACAAAGGAGGAAACTCCAACCATTTTACCAATTTCATTCACCATATCTTCGGCTGCAGATATCTGAGATTCTTCGGATACTCCATTCATAAGAATTACCTCATTCATCTCCAATTATTATTGGCGCCACACTGTCTGTCCTAGAATGACTCGGCACTGCACCTATTCGGATAATTTTTTCACGTAACTTTCCAAAACCGTCTATCAAAGCTTCGGGACGAGGTGGGCAGCCAGGAATATAAATATCAACTGGGATCACTGTATCTACGCCTTCTAATACATTATAAGATTGGAAATAAGGGCCACCCGAAATTGCACATTCTCCCATAGCAATACACCATTTAGGTTCCGGCATTTGCTCCCAAAGGCGAACAATTGGATCAGCAAATTTTTTACTTATAGGGCCATTGACTAACAAAACATCACATTGCCTAGGGCTAGATCTGAAGAATACACCAAATCTTTCTGCATCAAAACGGCTAGCCCCAGCTGCCGCCATTTCAAGTGCACAGCATTTTATACCCAAGTGTAACGGAAATAATGACTTTCTTTGTCCCCAATTGAATAAACGGCCTGCTAAAACTCCAATTACATCCCTAATTCCACTGGCACCTAATGCTGCGTCAGTAGTGTCACCAACAGTATCAACCAACATTCGGCTGTTAAACATAGTATAATTCTGACCATCTTCTGACACTAAAACACCTCAAATGTAAATTCTGCCTCTTTTTCTAAAAACATGCCAAACGCCCAAACTCATCAAAGTAATGAATACCACAAGGGTTGTTAATGCACTATATACTTCTGAATCTGATAGAACACCCTCTTGGACCGTGATTACTCCGCCAAATGCTAAAAACATAAATGCTATATCAAAAACTAAAAATATAATCGCATACCAATAATATTGGAAATGAAAATTTATATGTGCATCACCAACAGGTTCTGAACCACACTCATAGGTGCTGTGGCGGCGAACATAGAGAGTTTGGTCTGTCTCATATCCGGGCAATAACCATGATCGAAGTTGTGTTTTGTCATTAGGATCTGGAGTTGGCCTCAATAACCTTGATGCAATGAAACTACCTACAGGAAATCCTATTCCAACCAGTGCCATAACAGCGACTGCGATGTAATCTTCAGGTACGGACATAGTGACACCACGCCGCCCAGTAGAGGGCAACAAACAAGCCCACCTGAAAACTAAACATAAGTGTATCCGGCGGACAATCTGAAGTAATGTCAATCTTGTTGTTCATCGAGTAGCGCTTCTGAAATAATTTTATTCTCTTTTCTTGCTCTTAAGAACAATGTAAGAACTAGGATTGAGCCAATTATTATTGATCCATAAACTAATATCTCACCTAGAATACCATTTGCTAAATTTAATTTTGATACTTCAGTACGGACAGTCAGTTCAATCGGTTGTCCTGCAACTGGTGTATCTTCTGGTTGTATTATTAATGTAAATTTGTAAGTATCATCATCTTTCAGACCAACAGGAGATGTTACTCTTATCTCAACTTCTTTAGTTTGCCCTGGATTTAATAAAAAATCATCAGGAACTACATCCACAGACCATTCCCTGAGAGGTGCAGGAGTAATTATTTCTACTTTTTCAATGGTGTTTCCATTGTTAGTTACGTAAATAGTAAATGTTGCACGTTGAGGATATTTGACAGATAATTCCTCAGGAGAAGAATCCATAGTATATTGCAAGTCATGAATAATAATTACATCAATATTGAAAGTTATTGAGGACATTTGGGCTGTATTTTTCTTTGAGGAAACACTAACTGTAATTGTGCCTGAATTTCCACTTTCAATTCCTTCGATAACTTCTAATTCGATTTCAACTAAAACTCTAGATTCTGCAGGGATTAAAATTTCATTATTTGAGGTTACGCCATCTATTTTTATTGATCTAAATACCGAAGAATCCATTCCACTGATTGAGATGATTGCTTCATCTACTCCTCCATTACCAGTGTTATCAATCCAAAATGAAGTGCTATGAGAGCCACCCGGAGGAAGTGAGAGTTCAGATGAAGATGGGTTTTCCCCTGGGCTTTCAAAAGATATAGCCATACTATAGTTATAGTTTGACACCGTTACTTTAACAATTTCTGTAGACTGGAAAGATGATCCAATTATTCCCACTCTAATTTCAAAAACTTCCTCACTATTATCAAAGGGGTCTTCGACTTGAATATCAACGAAGATATCTCCAATTTCTTCAGGATCTAAAGTGATACTTGAAATAGAATTTCCTTGTGAATTGGAAAATGACGAATTCCATGCAGGTGCTGAGCAGGTGGAGTTGATATTAGGATTACAAACTTCCAAAACCAAAGTATCTCTAATATTTCCTATATTCTCTATCGATAGGGGGAATTGAACAATTTGTGCAAATTTACCTGTTTGCGCATCCGAAGCAAGTGTAGTAGTTACGGAATGAACGGCTGCTACAGTAACGTCAAGAGTTATGACGTCATGCTGATTTCCCCCTGAATTTACATAAAATGATAGGCTATATTGAATATTTGCTAAAGCCCCGCTGGGTATCATAATATCGGCATCCAAACTCTGTTTATTGCAATTATTAGGACCACAGTGCTTTCCATCTATAGTTACACTACTTTGAGACATCGAGACTTGCCAGCCCGAAGGAAGACCTGATGTACCTACAGCATAGGTGTCCTGGCCATTACCAGTGTTGGAAATAGCAACCTGAATTCTCTGAGTTGTTCCTGGTTCTGCATTTGATATCTTGGAAGTACTTAATGAGATAGATGCATCTTTACTTTGACCAACTGTAACATATACTATCTCTTGACAACCTACAGAAGTTCCTGCTCGACCTTGAATATATACAGGAATAGTACCGGGCTCCACAGAGTCATCGGGAGTTATTGTAAAACTAAAAGTATGAGAATCTTGACTCCCACCTGGTTCACTTAGGAGTTTGCTAAGCGGGGCCTCGAAGTCAACCCAATCTTGAACATCATGTTCATCTGAAGTTGCAACGGCGGACACGGTCCATTCTGTATTGCCAATATTTGTTAACGCAATATAATTTGAAGCTGACTCTAAAGGATCTAAACTATGGGCTGTTTTTTGTAATGATGCTTCGCATTCCTTAAGTTGAGGTATTTTGACTGTTAGAGTTATATTATCTTCTGCTCTATCAGCCGCATTGGGGTCTTGAGTAACTGTGGCTTTAATTATGAAACAATGAGAATCGGCTTCAGTGGCACCTTCATCAGGTATGTCGACTGTTATTTCTACTTGTTCAGTATCTCCGGAACCCAAATTACCAGTTGTTTGCTTATCTGAAGTTGCGCTAAGGCCATCAGAGTCACAATCACCATCGGATGTAACTTCTATTTGCATAGCGGAAGATTGTTCGCCAGTATTTTCAACAATAAGTTCCCACTTTACTTGATCTCCATCTTCTTCACTATCATAATTTATCAATTGCGGATCATTGCCTTGGACAGATATTTGGACTGAATATTGGCCGCCTCCATCTTCATTAGTAGTTTCTACAGTTATATCATCGGTATCTGTGTCTGTCGGGGATTGTCCAACTGCAGATGCAGAAACCGTAGTTTCACAACTATCTCCAGCGCTTTCACCTAGAGACACTGTCAAGGTCGTAGATTCAGAAGATCCCGCATTTACAGACACTACTTGATCTTCAAGACTCGAAGTATACCCATTACAATCGGCTGCTTGAGAAGTAGATAGTGAAACAGTAGCATCATCATCTCCAGAATTTTGGATTGTTATGGTATATTCAGCCGCATTGTCCGATGTTGCAGATTGACTTGTAGGATTGGCAGATAAAGCAACACTGACAGATGCTGATACAAGTGGAAGTGATATGGTAATTAGCATTAAAGTAATCATAAACGTGACCACAGAATTGTCTCTCATCATATCGCGGAATCAATCTTTACTCAAAGGACTTTGGAATAAATGCATATCCAAATTTAGTTTTCGATGCATTAAAATATAAAAATTAAGAATAATAACACTGATTATTGTGAATCATCATGGTCGGGATCAGGGGTCCATGATTCTTTTTTTGAATCCCATAACCAACCTGGGTATTCATCATATTTTTCCAAGTTATTAGAAGTATCATTAAGGGTTGTTTTTTCTTCAATATTTTCTTCAAAATTAACAAAGTTTGTCACTGGTTCGACCTTTGTTCCAGACACCCGTAAATTGTTGAGAATACTCTTTAAATCGCCATCATTTTTTTGATAAGCAAATAATGCCCCTCCTAATAGAGAGATTATTATTAAAGAAAATAAACCAACTATAAAAAATGGAAATGTTTCTTCTGCATCTGTTCCTTTTACAGATATTGGAATGGCCTTACTGTAATCAGAATTTCCTACTGAATCCCCTAATGACAGAGTAATAAAGCCATCCCTCCCGCTATTTGGAGTAAATTCAATCTGTACAGATTTAATTTCATCTGGCTGTAAATTTATCATTATACCATCCAGAATTCTAATTTCCCAGTCATTTGGCCCTGAAACTACAATTCTATCTGAAATTACTGAATTACCAATATTTTGTAGTTCAAAGTACATAGTATTGGAATTTCCTTCGTATACATCACTTTGTTGGATTAAGGTCCATCTTACTTTACTTACTTCTTCAACTAATAGAGAAATAGTGTCACGTGTTTCAACACCTCCATCTTCCATGATTAAAGTGACTATCGGTTCAGATCCAGATGCAGCAGAAAGTGGTATGACTACAGTACACCACACTCTCGATGATTCGCCGGGATATATCTTTGAAGGATTTGTTGAACAAGATGAATACCAATCAGAGTTAGGTAATTCCATCATGGCATTAGGCTCCCAACTTACAGTTCCGACGTTAGTAATTGTCCACCCTAAATCGAAACCTGGGGCCCCTACAGGATGGAAGTCCACTCCTAAAGGTTCATCGGAAGATTGGCCATTTGGAATTTCTACCTTAAAGAATTCAACGATAGGGATGGCCCCTGATATCACATCTAGAGTATAATTCCAATCAATTGAAAAATCATTATCAGAAATGAAACGTAATTCTAGTTCTCCACTTTTTGCTTTGCCGTTACCAGACAAGGACAGGGGGAATTGTAATTTTTGATCTATTTCAATGGTAAATTCTTCAAGACCTGTTAAAATCCATCCCCCCGGTAGTGACCTTTGTATTGGTTGTATAGTAATATCTCGGTTCCCCTTGTTAGATATTTCCAATATTAATTCATAATTACCGTCAGATAATAACTGATCGTCAATTTCTCCTGAATCAAAGGAGATTTGTACTTCGTCTATTATATCAATAATTAGAGGAATTTCGGTAGTCCATGTGTCATCACTAACTCTAGATTCAACTAATATTTCAGCAATAAATTGACTACCGGCATTTATCATAACACCTGGTGACTCAATAGTTACGCCAATTGAGACTGAGTCTCCTTTTACTAAAGTCCCTGTTGAACCGTATTCTGAACCTTCAAATGGGCCAATTTTATCAAATCCTAAATCCCAACCGGCAGGAGAAATTAATGATACATCATAAGTTTGGGCACCATTACCATTATTCTTGATATCAAAGGAGAACTGCGTATTAGAAATAGAGTTTACTATAATTTCAGATGAAGGAAGCAATATCTGAGGTTGCGCCAAAACAGGGACATCAAAATATATTTCTAATTCTGAATCGATATTATTTTCAACGTCATTTCCATTTACTATCATTTTGTATAACCCAGGTTGTGGCGGTGCAGGATGGGCCATTGTAAGCATAATGGGTATATTTTCTGAGGCATCTAGATTAAAATTAACATTTGTAAAGGAGCGGAACCAATCGAATTCAACGCCATCTCTAATTCTGATAGGTTGTGAAACGGAAATTGTTGCATTTGTCTCAAATAAGGCAGTATTGGTAATTATCAATTCCCATTGAGTTGTGGAATCTGAAGCATCACCGAGAGTTACTAATGGATTTTCAGAAGATACACGAATACCTGGCGTACTTACAAGAATTAAGGCAGAAATGAAGTTATTAACCTCAGAGAGTTCTGCAAGACTATCATTTGGATCTATATAGAAAGAAATTTCAACTTCTCCTTCATCATCCGAGATAGGGGTCCAATACCATGTTAATTCTTCAGAACCACCAGGAGACATACTTATTGTTTGCGTTCCAATTGGGTTAGAATTTGCATATGCAGTAACAGGTATTCCTGTGAATGATCCTGCCCCTTGATTTTGTATAGTTATCAAAATTTCAACTTCTTCCCCAACTTGAGGAATTGGTGTTGATATCTCAAAGGAACCTGCAATAAATGTTGGATCAGGAGTTAAATCATTAACATTTACCCCCCTTACTGCAATTGAATATGGCTGATAAGTACGGCTCCCTCCATGTTGAGCATCTCTAACTTTTACTGTCCAAATTCCGGTTGTAGCACTATCGATCAATACAACTTCGACATTATTCCTATTATCTTTGGAACCTCCTGTAGTTGATCGCCCATTATTGAAATCATTACCCAAGTAAGTAATTTGGCCGTTTGGGGAAACTACTTCTAGGTCTAAATCATTTCTAAGTTGTATACTAGAGCTACTAGATCCTGGATAATCTGACCATGCAACTACAACTTTTAGTGGCTCTCCTGCCCTAGTTACATCGAAAGTATATTCATTTACTTGGCCACTTGAAAGTCTTGATCTATCATCAACAAAAATACCAATATCTTCATCAGGAATTAAAGTATTTACTAAATTTATCCGGCCCCATCCTTCATCGACATTTGGTATATCTCTAGTGCCCATATCTTCTGCACCAAGTATCAGCATTGCTTTGATGAGTGCCCCTTGGGGCGCGGGACGCTCTGCAATTTCCATGATATATTCCCTTACTAGAACTGATGCCCCTGCAGTGGCAGGAGTTGCCATTGAAGTTCCACTGTATTCAATATAATAAGAGTCCCCAATATTTGTTGTTGCATCTTCTGCTTCCTGTGCCAAACATGATCTAACATAATCTCCGGGGCCGGTAACATCGGGTTTTATTCTTCCATCATCTGTAGGTCCTCTGCTACTATAATAGTACATCTCATCCGGTGCGCCACTATATCTATTCACATGCCCTCCAACTGTAATGACATTTTTTGCAGTCCCTGGTGAAGAAATGCCATCATCTCTCACATTCCCTGCAGCAAATAAAACTGTCATACCTTCATACAACCAATACTGATCCCATGTTGAAGTTCTATCATCAGCATCTTCTGATTGTGTAGTATATGCCCCGCCTGTTTGTGAGCCCCAACTATTAGTATGAAATCTTGCTCCTCCTGAGTTATAAGCACTGTTCAACATCCCATATATTCCACTATTGGAAAGTTGCCCACTATCATCAACCTCCATTGCTTGAAAATATAATTCTGATTGAGGGGCTATTCCTTCATATGAACTAGTTCTTGTACCATCTCCCAAAACTGTACAAGCAACATGAGTTCCATGTCCATCATTCGTATCAGCTGTAGAAGAATCTCCGGCCACATTGACGACCTGAGTAATTCTGTCTCCAAAATCGCCATGATCCTGATCAATTCCTGTATCAGCAACGGCCACTCTATGGCCACTGCCATTAAGTCCAGTAACGTAAGTATTTGCAACAGTGTTTATGCCCATATGTACTCTAGCTTGATTATTAAATGTCAAAATTTCATAAACAGGAGAAACATATGAAACTGCAGGATAAATGGCTATTTTAACCAAGTCAGAAATGTTAATTTCTCCAATAAAAATACCATTTTGAGGTGAAAATGAGTTAATCATAAATTCTGATGATATTTCCGAAATACTACCCTCAAGCCCCAAGCCTGGTGAATCCGATCTAATCAAATCAGAATCTTTCCACCCAGATAATTCAATAATAATTTTTTCATTGGAACCATAATTGTAAAGATTTGGATCAACAAGTAATCCTACGGGTACTGTATGACTTGTAGAAATAAATGATAATTTACTTATTTTATTCAACTCATCTTGTGATCCTTGAACTAAGAATCCAGATGGAGGAATTGTAGCACGTATCTCTACATTGGCAGATTCATAAATTTCAATTCTTGCATCCCATAATCCTACATCCCCTTCAATCAATACAATCATTAGATCAGAACGTGTTAATGTTAATTCTGATTTCATTGAAGTAATAGGAATAAGTCCATTGTTTGTATAAACTCCTATTGAAGAATCTGCTCGGGTATCTCTTGTATCTTCAGGGCCAAAGTAAACCGAAGAAATATCCAAATTACTCATTGTATCAGGGTTTGGAGATATTTCTGTCCTTATAAAATCTAGATTTAAAAAACTACTTTCTGAAGAGTTTTCAAATTCATCATAATCAGAAATAGGAAGATATGAAAATAAAAATAAACCTAAGACTAAGATGACCATACGTTGGTTCATAAATTACGCCACCTAAGATTTAATTTGATAGTATTGGTAGTTTGATATTACAAAATAGACAGTTATCATGTTTAACCATTCTCTAAAATATACTAATTGGGGCGCGGTCAGTGAAGAGTTCCATTGTCCAATTACCAACCTCATGCGACCATCTTTCATCCCCTCGGCCATTGTAATAACTATATTCAAGCAGAATTTCTATGCCATACTCCTCCCAAACCGAGGCACCATTAACGATTAGTTCCAAATTATCTCCAGCATAGAAACTATGCGCAGGTAAAGTATCAAGGAAAAAATCTGTCCTTCCCAATTCAGAACCCTCATAATCTATGAATCTTAAAGAAAGTGAAATATCACCAATTTCGCGACTACCTTGGTTATCTAATTGTGCTAATATAACATGCCCGGAACCACCTTGACGATAAACAACATCGACACTTACTCTGTCATATGGGACGACTATTACTAAAGTGAAAATAGACACTAATAGAAGTGAAAATGTGACAGCTGAAGCAAAAATTACTCTTTGAGGAGAGATTTTTTCCCTAGATGCTTCTAATCTATCAAGTATTTCATGAGCAATGTCGGCCTCAAGATCTTCATTGCTATCGCGCCTAAGTTTCTCAAGAAGACTCATAATTATCTCCTCCAAAAGCAGATAGTACCGTTAGAATCCCCGATGAAAGCGGTTCTGGAGCCATTATGTGTCTTGTCGAACCAGATACTCCCGGAATAATTGAAAGGATAGATAAATCTGATGCTAAGCCATTTATTCCAAATGTAGTCCCAGCAGGTACTCCCCCTGTTATTTGAGCATCAATAAGCACTCCTTTCAATCCAATGTTTTTATCTCCAATATTTGCATATAATCTAGCTGAGGCAATTATTCTTCCACCTTGTACATCATCAATGTCAATGATACTATATGGCCCAGCAATTTCTCTGATATGTATTGTAGCGCTCTTTAAGTTCTCCCCTAACGCTTCCATTTCATCAATAATTATTGGAGGACTAGTGGGGCTATTACCAAAGCGAAGATATATTTTTTCAACCCCATTGCCACCTGATCTGATTTGTAAACCAAATGAATCAGTAGGCTTTATTATCATCCTATCTGACATACCTTGGGCGAGTAAAACAACGTCACCTCTAGTATTTATGGCACGCCCAAATGCTTCGATATAGAGAGACATTCCGGCATCTGAAGCTGTAAAATCAAGGATAGGGGTGCCTTGGAATGCTAAATTTTTAGTTATATCAAAATTCAGATCAGGTTCTGTAGTCAAACTCATTGACCCTGGGACGTCGGTCAGGAAAATTGTTGCTGGCCACCAAATTCCATCCATCCACTGCATCTGTTGTAGCATCATTGAACCTACTGCAAAACCCTCTGATGTCCTATATTGTTCTGGTACTGTCATATCAATAGAAATTGCAGTACCTAAACTAGCTTGTAATGCTATTGATTCAGGGATATCTTTTATCATTATTTCAGTACGAGAACCTGCAGCACGATTAATCAATAATACATGCATCCAATCAAGACGGTTGGATAAATCATATAAAGTAGTGGTTGATACCTCCGTTATTTCACCTACAGTGGTTATTACAAAAATAGAATCAAGGCTTAATTTGGTGAATTCTCCAACTCTCAGCCCTTTCAGTGTAACAAATAAGTCTTGACCATTGATCCCACTAATAACTAACATTAATTCATTATGTTGAGGTTTCCATGATTCTAACTCTGCAAATATTGACCATGTTTGACCATCTTCTGTTGTTTCCCTAGATATAGATAATTCGACAGAATTAGGTAGTTTAGGAATCCATAGCCTTAGGTGAAATCCTTCTCCTATGCCCTTTGGATGGGCCTCAAAAGAAACACCGTGGACCCATGGAAGAATTTCTTTTTTCTGGGCTCCATGGAATGATTCTACAACAAGATCAAACAACTCGGGTTCATCTAAATCCGTGGCTAATCCTATTCCAAATGAAAAATTCTCAGCCCCAGTTCCAGAACCTGTTGAAATATCGGATGTAATTCCTGACAAGACTTCATTTACAGAACGACCTAAATCTGAGAATCCTCCAATAAATGCGGCTAAACCCGATAAACCTTGAGAAGTGTCAAAATTAGGAATCAGTAAACCTGGTCCAATAGCAGTTCCAGTTGGTATTTTCAAAGATACCGACGAAGGCAGGGGACTAATTTCAGCCAGTACTGAAAGATTACTATCATCGTTGGTAGGGGCTTGTTCTACACTAATTCTCATCGGGTTTGGGTTTGATATTTTCATAGATGCTGTACCCTCTCCTGCCGCTCCTGTTGCCCCTTCTTCCTGAGGGGAAATCCATTTTATTTCCTTTAATCCAGAAATTCTAGATGATAAACTCACTTGCCCGGTATGAGGGTCATTGTGGAATAAGAAATGATCACCGGGCATTGTAACTGGTGCTGAAGAATTAGATATTTGAACCTCAATTGCAGTTATTGGAGTATCAGAATTCCAAGATAAGATATTTCCAAATGATGAAGAGAAGGTGGCTGGAAGACCAATGAAGTTGGCTGCTTGGTATTGAATTCCATCGTTACCAGAATATTTAACAGAATCAATTCCCGTTGAAGCGGTGTATTGCAGAGAATTTTCATTCAATGTTATTGATATTTCATTGGGTACATCTGAATAAGTAATAGCATGATGAGACGCACCCTCAAGCGAACCAAAATTATGTTCTATAAAGGATAGGGTGAGTGGATTTTGTGAATCCGTAAATAAATTTATTTTTTGCTCATTAGTTTCATTGTTATTGGCCAATGAGGCTGCCATAAATCCACTAAATCTGAGGCTGGCGGCAATAGGAACTAATGGTTCAACTGGCCCGTTGACGCCTTGAATGAGTCGCAAGTCTGAGTCTTTTGAAATTATGATATGATCTCCCAATATTGTTGGGTGAGGCGATGATCCAATATTCAACTGAATAGATTGTAGGGGCATCATAGTTCTATCTTCTCTAAGATTATTAGTCATTAATAAATGAATAGATTGTCCATCGAAACTTCCAGAACTTGAGCTACCACTTAGTAGATCAACAATAATAGAGGGCACATCATTTAGTACATTTCCTGTATCAAGAAATAAATTAACTAGATTAAGTATTACAGAGTCCACTATCTTAGAAATAAAATCTAAATCAGTAGTACTGTCAAAACTTGTATCAGGGTCGGTAGAACCACCTAATTCAAAAGACCCGTATACCAACAATGTAGTTGGTATTGATGATGCATTAATGTGAATTGCCCGATGATCTTCTTTAATTCCTCCTCTAGAAAACCATGAATTATAATTAATAGAATCTATTGATTGCTTTGACCTAAGTATAATTACACTATTAGGAGGGTTTGCAGGATTAATTGGCAAAGTAGGATCATCTACATTCTGGCTTGTATCGCGTGAATAATTCTTAACGCCTATTATTAATCCCAATCTTTCAGGTTGGCCTCCTGGCAAATCTGGAGAGTCTTCGGAACCCAATAATCTGAAAATTCTAGATATTTCATTTGGAGACATTGAACCTTCTGGCATTCCTCTAAACCAACCCAAGGAATCTGTGACATTTCCATAATCACCATCTGATTCTGAAGAAGGGAGATTTGATCGATTTTCATGGAAATGGAGATGTAAGTCAGCCTTTCTATCAGCCCAGTATTCTATTGTCGTTAAGCTCTTATCCCCTCCTAATCCTGTAGAGGTTGGTAAAACGCTGTCAGTCCTAATCACTATCTCTGCTTCTGAAGGAAGATTATATGATTGTCCACTGGGGTGAAAAGATGCATCAATATATGCTAATTCCCATACATCTCTTGTTTCATCCGACTTAGGCGGAGAAAAATGAATATAACCAAGACCGACAGAAAGTCCACAATTTATGTCTTCTGAAGAGTTATTGTATAATTCAGTGGGGGAATATCTTGAGGGGCAAGTAGATTGACCAGCATTATTTAGTCTGATCGAATATGGTGCTGCGATTGATGCAAAGGTTATGCCAGTTTCATCTTGCCCTATGTCGACCAAGCCAAGAGTTAGTGCCGCGAGTAAACCAATACCTGCCTCTGAAATATCAAAATAGAATCTTTCAATCCCTATTTCAAGTGAGAAATCATAAGGTGCTGAAGTAAATTTAGAATCTACAACCCATATATAACTCTCACCATCTCCTAGTGCTAAAACTGAATCACTAGATGAATAGGCGAATGCCTTAATAAGGGAAACTTGTAAGAATTTTAAATCGTTCCAATCAGAATCAGATGTACTATCCTCTAATACTTTTACTGAAAATACAATGCCCGGTTCAATCCAGAGAGTATCTCCGTCAATCCCCCATCCTCCAGCAAATTCCCAAGAAACAGAAAGTCCAACTTGAATGTCATCATCGCCATCATCATCAATATCTATTGCATGAAGAAGTGGATCAGTATTTATATTGAATAAAGAAAGTAAAGATGCAGAGAATGTTACTGTTTCAAAATTCTCTATGATTTCTCCATTAATGTTAGTGTATTTAGTCCAAATAATGTAGTCCGTAACATTGATCAAGGTTTGCCAAATATTACTAACTTCACCTGGGCGACTTGCCCCGCTAATAGCTAAATCATATACATCTGGATGGTTAGGCGATGGAGGAGAGGTTTGAATTAACGTAGCAGTATCTATTCCTGAACCAATATTGGAAAGTGGATCTGAATCTCCTGAATCTCTCACTGAATTGGCTATATTATCAATTTTTGGTTGTGCAATAGAACCTATGATATTTGTATCTATGATATTTTGCCTATCTGTAAGAAGTTCAGTTAATTCATCCAATATTTCAAAATCATTAGATTCAATTCTAGCTTCACCCTCTACAGCGGCAAATGGAGAAAATAGAGGTAATAAAAATAGTAACATTAGAAGTGAAGCAAGCTTAGATGGCGCCATAGTAAAACTAGGAATTACTAGCGAGTGGTGCTTGCCCATATAGATGACCTAGAATAGGTATGATATATGCTATTGCCCTTCATGCGTATAAAAAAACATCAACTTTGTAATGTTATTATAAACGCAGTTAGAGAATGCTGACTTCCTCAATCGATCCACATTTTGGGCATGCAGTACGAGCTAAATCTATATCCTCAGGAAGTTGGACTGAGAATAATAAGTTACACGATGAACAATTTTTCGTTATTAGACGATTGGAAAGTTTTTCTTTTACAATATTTTCAGTATTTATATTTATTTTTTCATCCATTAAATCGTTTAATAAATCATCATCGAATTGATTTGTGGATTTAGTAGATTTTGCCTGTGAGCCAGCGAGTAAAGCCTCTATGTCAATATCTGGGATTAATGGTTGTGTTTCCTGACTAGGTGGTTGATTTGGAAACATACTAGAGTTTTCACCCCACATTTGTTTTTGTTCATCAACAGTAGGGGGATGATTTTCTTCGATGTTTTCTTCATCATTATCATTAGACAATTCTTCGGACCTTACCCTTACTCTTCTTTGTATTATTTTAACCACGACAATAGAGAAAGTTATTAAAACGATTATAATCAAAATTTTGAAGAAGGTTGGATCTAGGTCTTCTTCCTCCTTAGTTGGTTGTAAAATATTAACGATTATTTCTGCCTCACTAGAAAGCCCAGCATCATTTTCAGCTATACATATTACCCTTTGTGCCCCTGTAATTTTAAAATCATAAGTAACCAACATACCTGAAAATTGTACTTGATCATCAGAACCTTGATTAAATATCCAAGTATAAGTAATGCCTGAAGATTCGGAATCGTCTGCAGTTACTTGGAAACTTATAGGGACACCAACATCTTCAGAGATTGAATTTGAATACTCTCTGAATACAGGAGGAGTGATGTCAGAAAGTATTACTTTTACTACATCATTAGAAGATTTACCAGATTTATCTGTAACTATGAATTCAATAAAATGTTCTCCTGATGAGTACTCAGAACTAAAAACAAAAGAAAATGAAGAAGAGGTTTCTAGAATAGAATAGTTACTTTGTTCTATATTGCCATCGACTAGCCATTCAGTTCTATCGATGCCCCAGTTATCAGAGAATGAGGCGCTTATTAAAATTGTTTGATCAAAGCCCTTTTGTATATCTCCATCAACTGAAATAGACGCATTAGGAGGGGAATTATCTACAATTTCTATTGGTAAAATTTTACTAGTAATTATTCCACTAGTAGAAATAATATTGAGTTTTAAAGATATATTATCTGGGTTTGGCCAGGTATAATCAAGATAAGGTCCAAAAAAATCATTGATTCCATCTTCATTTATATCCCATGAATAACCAGATTCCGATACCTGATTAGATCTATTTGGAGTGTCTAATGCAGAGAAAGAAATTACTTCACCGACATTATATGAATCCTGGTTATCAATTGTAGATATTACTGGATTCAAAATTGGATCTAGCGTAATTGTAATAGTTACACCTGCAATTGTAGTTCCTGCACCTCCTCCGCCAGGACCTGCCCTATTATCAACAATAACGTACAGTTTTGCACCCTCATAAATTTCAGGAACTAGCCAGGGTTGATATCTTTCACTTGAAACTAAGAGCATGTCTGCCTCGATGATCCTAGAGGCTGCTGTTCCTCCAGATGTGTAAAGGTTCATTTGTGTTTCAGTCATGATAAAAATATCTGGATTACCTTCCATTGTTCTTGCAAATATTTGGACGTATGTGCCAGCATCTACTATGAAGGGGCCATGTGCTATTGATTGGGTATTAGTTTCCACACGAACTATAGAGTCTGAAAGAGTGAATGCTGCAGGAATAATTAACTGTGTATTAAATGAAATTTCTACTTCTTGGCCACCTTGGCTACCTTGTCCTTCATCTCCAGGGTGAGCAAAATTATCAATTATCAAATACCATCTTGTTTTATCTCTATCATCAGGAACTGTCCAATGCCATTCTCCATCGCCATTGAAGCTCTCGAATGTTGATTCACTTTGCCATACTGACTCACTGCGGTAAGATTGTTCATTCAAATAAACTTGGAGTGAATTTGATGGAAATAAAATAATATCAATCTCTTCACTTGTTGAAATGTCAAAAGAAAGTACTGTGTTTTGTTCTAATTCCCCTAAATCTATTCTAACACAACTTTGGTCCTCTAAATCCCAAGTACCAGGTAAATTATCAATATCTGAATTAATACAATTTGTTATTACGCCTTTTGATTCCGCATGAATATGCGATGAAGATAGGAGTAAGAGTAGAATGGCAAATATGCTCGCCGACTGATTTCGCATTGGTGAACCGTTTCGACATTCCTTTTGAATCGTATCGCAATCACGTTCATGAAGTATCATAATGAAACCATGAATTGTTGTGCTTCCTCATAAGACTTATTTCACCATTATTATCAACCTGAAAAATATCTCCATCTTCACATGCAAAACTTTTATCGTTTAATTTTCTGGCCTCATTCTCGATTGTTTTAGAATCTTTTATCCTAGGGCTAAAATGCACCATTCCTAAGATCTTAGCTTTTGTATCGATTGCAACTCTTGCAGCATCTAAGGCTGTTGAATGCCAATGCTTATCTGCTTTTTCAGATAAATCATTAGTGAATGTAGCCTCATGAATTAATAAATCTAAAGGTCCTTTTAGCGACATTACATTAAATGCTGGAACATTATTAGTAGTATCTCCGGATATCAAAATCCTTCTATTAACTTTATTTTGACTGGATATGAGCCATCCAACTGAGGTTACGCCATGTTTTGTAGGGATTGCTGTTAATTGGATATCATTTAATGGGTGATTTGGTAAATTTATAGGAGCATATCCATCTACGGGAATTAAAATCCACTCAATAGGAAATATATTATTATTATTATTATTATTATTATTTGATTTGCTTTCAATGTGGTTTTGCCATTCCCTGAATAAAATAGCAAAATCTGAAGGGTTTATCTCAGAATCTGAGGGAATAGGACTGCCATAATTTTTTTTAGTCCATTCGATCGCAACTTTTGTAGAAGGTGCAATTATAGTCAAAGGTTTGGTTCTACCATCTAATTGCATTGTTTTTAAGAATGGTGGAAGCCCCCAACAATGATCAAAATGTGAATGGGTGAATAATATTACTTTTATTTTAGAAACACGTGCGCGTATTCCTATTGGACTATTTTTTAGATCTAATTCGTGTTTAATGAGTCTATTTTGAAAGCCTTCTCCACAATCAATTACTATGTTACCAGAGGGAGTTGAAAGATAATTTCCTGAGACAGATCTGTTTGTAGTTGGCCTTGAACCGGATGTTCCTAAAATATGTAAATCAAACATCTTTTCAATATCCAGAAAATTTCATAAATCACGAGGGATGGGTGTAGGAGGAAACCAACGAAGAACGATGACGTCCCCAATAGATCTTATCCAATGCCAAGGTATCGAAACATGTACGCGTCCTTCCACCATATCGCTAGGAGGATTAGCAACGAAAATATGACTGCATTTTATAGATTCTTCTCCAATTACTACGATCGTATCATTGACAGTGCCAATCATTCTTCCATCTGGAAGTATCACAGGAAGACCTCGGATTTCAGAGACGTAGTAGTCTACCATTAACACTACCCGTGAGGTTCAAACCATCAATATGACGGATGATAGAATCATTTACCGCGATTTCTATTAGCCTTGAGACTAGGGCGGAGTTTTTCTGCACCCTTACCTTTATTGAATAATCCTCTGCCTCTCTTTCCAGCACTAGTCTTACCGCGAGCGGCTCTTCCTCTGTGGCTGTTGCCAGTTGAAATCCAATTGTATTGCTTATCTGCTTTTATTGCTGGATGATGAGGATCTAACATAATAATCTCAAAGAATTTATTTTTTCCATCTTCGCCTACCCAATATGAATTAAGAACTTCAAGATTTGGATATCTCTTACTAGTTCTCTCTTCAGCCATTCTTTGAGTTGACTTGGCCATTGTTATTTTGGTAATACCAGCTTTAGATGGTTTTCTTTTCATATGGATTTTACCTTTCCTTAATCCACCACGGCGTATTCTAGTTCGTATTACTACGACCCCTTGTTTAGCCCTGTATCCAACTCTACGAGCTGCATCTATTCTAGTAGGTTTTTCAATTCTTTGGAAAACCGGTTCTTTCCTCCAACTAGCCATTCTCTCGACTCTATGGCGACTAGGAATATTTTGTTTAGGTTGCTTCCATATGGCCCTGATATATTGGTTTAGACTCATTTACATACCTCCTAGCGACTCGCCGACTTTACACTCCTTTATGAGCCTACTTGCACAAGACTGAATCGTGCAACTGCATACTAACGTTATTCTTTTGATTGAATCTGCAGCTTTGAATGCATGTAAAAAAAATTAGAAAAATCATCTAAAGATTAAATTTTAAAAAATAAAAAAGGTTGATTTATAGATGATCATGATCGCAGGTTAGAGAACTAAAGTTATATTGAAATACCCTCATAAATGGAATGCTGCTAAGACATTAAGATATAATCGTAGATGTTTGACCAAATTTTGAAAAGAGAGAGATGGCAAAAACAAAGTTACTGAGATGGACTGTAAGAAATATTATTTCCGGCAAGGACCAACGAATATATTTTAGGATTTAAAATCCCAGGAATAGATATTTCTTGGGAGCTGTGAGAAATTAGTGGTCCGAGCTCCCGGACTTGAACCGGGGACCCCCTGATGGCCATTTGGCCAACAACCGAAGTTGTTATTTCCAGTCTACAGTCAGGTGCTCTAGCCAACTGAGCTAAGCTCGGATATCTTAGACGAACGTACATTGCTTTATCTTGCTTTCCAATGTAAAGGGTTAAAATGAAATCTAAAATTATTCAACTGCCATTAAATCTAGGTAATCCGTGGTAAAAAATAACTCATGAAAACAGCCTCAGAGGACGATACTTTCCCTCAACTATTAAGAAGGGAAAGAATCCACTGTTGATTTGTAAGGCAGTAATGCCGGGGATGCATGGGGGAGAAATATGGCAGAGGTACCCATAAGTTCAGTTGGAGCAACAAGTTATGGAAATTCTTCTAGAAGGATACCAACAGCACTTACAGATAGGGAATTGGAAGAGTATGGGCCACCTGATCCAAGAATATTAGTTTGTGGTTGCGGTGGTTCTGGTAATAATACTATGAATCGTATAACTCACATCGGAGTAGAGGGGGCTATAACTGTTGCAATAAATACCGATAAACAACATTTAGATAATACTCGAGCAATGCAAAAATTACTCGTTGGTAGACATATCACCAGAGGTTTAGGTGCAGGAGGAGATCCAGCGATGGGCAGGAGATGCGCGGAAGCTGGAAGAGATGTAATTGCAAAAATAGTTGAAGGAGCAGATTTAGTATTTGTTACAGCTGGCCTAGGAGGAGGTACTGGCACAGGAATTGCCCCAGTTGTTGCCGAAGAGGCAAAGAAAGCCGGCGCATTAGTTGTGGCAGTAGTAACTACTCCGTTTTCTGTGGAGCGTAAAATGAGGATGAAAAGAGCATTAGAAGGATTAAATGCAGTTCGAGATACTGCTGATGCAGTACTTGTTCTAGACAATAATAGACTTCTTCACTATGTGCCGAATCTTCCAATGGATGAGGCATTTAGCATAATGGACCAATTAATCGCTGAAATAGTGAAGGGAGTAGTAGAAACAATAACATTACCTAGTTTAATTAACTTAGACTTTGCAGATGTAAGAACAATAATGAAAGGAGGCGGGGTAACTATGATGCTGTACGGAGAAAGTGATCAGGGTCCAGAAGAAGTTGTTCATGAATCTCTCAATCATCCTCTTTTAGATATTGAAATTGATGGAGCTACGGGTGCCCTAATACATGTAACCGGAGGCCCCTATATGACATTGGAACAAGCAAATCAAGTCGTCGAATTAATGACTGCAAGACTTTCGACCGAGGCTACTGTAATATTTGGAGCAAGGCAAGATCCGGCTTTTGGAGACACAATCAAAGTGATGTCGATAATTACAGGAGTAATTAGTGAACGTCTGAATAATGAAATGCTTAGTGCTGACATGCTTGGTGAAGCGCTAAATATAGCAAAAAAGGTTCAAAGTAAGTCAGAAAGTGACTTTCAGAGATTTGATTGAGTAAAAACAAATGAGGGTAAGTATCAAACGAGAGCACTTGGGAGT